>Ga0182024_10000207_pt1 | contig 141158 bp, 134 predicted proteins | sample P32metaG_FD_120480 | JGI IMG/M metagenome (GOLD analysis project Ga0182024, IMG submission 120480) | Permafrost microbial communities from Stordalen Mire, Sweden - P3-2 metaG (Illumina Assembly) | ecosystem: Environmental > Terrestrial > Soil > Wetlands > Permafrost | place: Sweden: Stordalen...
AGTCCCTGGGGCACTTACAATGGCACTTACTAACATCTGCAAGTGGTTGATTCTACACTCGACCAAGCGCCAAATCGAACCGTTTCTGGGATCAAAATACCCTTTTTCCGCAACCTGCTAGAGGGATCGCTTCACATACGCCATGGTGGTTTCCACTGTGGCAGGTCCAGCTTGGTCCCGCGTCTCGAAAGCCGTCGCTCCTTCCTCCGACATCACGGTCAAATGTGTGCGCCGGAAAGTGTGCCGGCCGAAGCGCTCGAAATATAGGTCGAAGCGCTTCAGTACTGGACGGAGTTGGTAACGTAGCACGCTGCCCAAGTTCGCCTGAGAAAACTTGTCGAGAAAATTCTGAATGACACCTCCAGCCATTTGCCGACGCTGCGACGCCGCAGCTTGTTTTCACCGATACGAAGTAGTTGTGTTACGCTGACCGCAATGCTTTTAGCAATGTCGAAATCCAACTGCGAAAGTCAGGGAGATTTTCAATGGCCACCTTCAAGCAGGGCGAGACGACGCCCACCCCAAAAAGCTTAGATGATGACAAGCAGGTACAAGAAGAGATGCGGGAACACAACCTCGTTTTCTGGATCGAGAAGGGATTGGCTAACTCTTTCTATTTCTATGATGAGACCGTAGGAACAATTAAGGGATTTTCGCAGCGGGAGATCGATTTGCGTCTCCTTGAGCAGGCCAAGGAGTTCGGCCCTCTTACACAGTTGACTACATCTAACAAGATGCAGCGGTTCAACGAGGTGATGAATAATTTCCTAAGTGGGTCCAGCCGCACGCTGTATTTTAAGATGGAGGACCTTCTTAACAGCTGTGCCGGCGCCCGACACCGGGTATCACAAGCAATAACGTTTCGTCTCACCCACGACGCAGATGTGATCTTTGGCAACCCATCTTGCGACTTGCCCACGCACATCGATATGAGCCAAGGCAAGCCCGTACATTATTCGGTTTATCAGTTCCCGATCCACCAAAGTGACTACCACGATACGGATTGGCAGTTTGCCTTGGGAACGTTTGGCGCGATATGGGAGCCGTTGATTCCAAAACACGGTAAACCGATTGGTGCATTATGCAGATCGATGGTCGGCGACGACTGGATCGACGAGGGAACGATGGCGCGAACGCGCAACGAGCCCCCCCAAGCGTGCTTCAACGTGTCCGTACCCCGGCCGACACAAGCAAAGGTCTGGGGCACCAAGATATGGCGCTGGCATTCGGAGACCGACCGCGCGTCTGAGAAAGTGCATCAAGCAGCCTATCGGCTGGTCCAGTCGGGAGGGCTGCAAAATTTCTGGGTGATTGCGCAACCCTGCATTGTTGATATCAAAACGGGCGAGCCTATGATTTAGGCGACGTAGGCACCTACCCGGCTGAGGGTTTCTCCATCCCAGTCCCAGTTCTCTCCGCGCCACCAAACGCTGCAACGACAACAATCAATTCTCCCTATCAGGTTGGTCGGCTCACGTCCCTCTGTACGTCGCCCCAGAAACGGGGCGCGCGACCTGCGCGGCGGGGGAAAAGAAACCGTGGCAGGCGGCCCCGCGGTCGCGGACATCGACAAGACATTGCTGGCTGGATAGGTCAGCGTCCACTGAAGGGCTGCCGGTTCATTGCCGGCCGGTGACGTCAAATTCAAGGTTAGAGAAATCGTCCCATTCGCCGCGGCGGCTCCCGAAGAAAGGCTTTGGCGAGTCTGTCTGGCCGAATGCGGCCTGCCCCGGAGAGGAAGCCTGAGTACTGTCGTAAGATTGGTATTACGTGATGGGTCAACCCACGGTATGGCACCAGAATGAGCACCCGTCTCATCATTGATAAAGCAGGTCGCGTCGTTATCCCCAAGCCGCTGCGGGAAGAGCTGCATCTCGAACCAGGCGACGCCCTCGAACTGGAGAGCGCTGGAGAGCAGATCACCCTACGCCCGGTGCGTGGCACAGGGCCTCTTACGAAGGAGCATGGCGTCTGGGTATTTCGCACCGGGCAGCCCTTGCCCGCCTCGGCCACGGATGAGATGCTGCAGCAGATTCGCGAGGAACGCGACTTGGCGAACCTCGGCAAGGATGCATGAAAGGCCTTTTCGATACGTCAGCGCTGGTGCCGGTTTTCTACGGAGATCACATCCACCACCAGGCCAGTTTGAGGCTGTTCATCTAATTTGCCAAATCGACGGGCTCCTGTGGGGTGCACAGCTTGGCCGAGGTCTTTTCCACGCTAACCCGAATGCCGGGCAAACACCGCATTAGTGGCGAGCAAGCTATGCTGTTCATCGGCAGCATACGTGAACGGCTTTCCATCGTGTCGCTCAACGGCGATGAATATGCTTACGCGCTGGAAACATCCACTGCTCTCGGCATTGTCGGCGGCGCCATCTATGACGCTATGCTTGCGCATTGCGCCATCAAAGCTAAAGCGGAGGCGATTTATACTTGGAACATTCGGCGCTATGCGCAATCTGGGCCCGAAGTGACCCGCCGGCTGCTTACACCTTGAGGTTCTCGCCCTCCTTTTGCTCTTTGTCGACGTCTGTCTCCTGAACCAGCCCCCGCTCCGCGATGGCTTGTAACGCCGGTTGCGTGAGCATCTTCTGGCAGATCGTGTTCCGAGAGGCTTCGGGGCAAGTCGCCGGGGCTATCGAAGTCGTAGCTGACTTGCTCTCTTGAGAGGACCGCCTCGGGCCGCAATAGAAGAGGGCGCTTCCGAATAGTAGGACGTGAGATCATCGAGAGATGGACAAAATCCCGATTGCCGGGCCGCACACGGACGGGCGAACGCTCGGCACGGACTGGTCGATCGCCAACGTTGCCAAACTGCTGCGGTCAAACGCGAATACGGGCGCGTGGGACAGCTCGTGTTCTCCAAGTGGCAGCCGGGCGGAAGTCAATCGCTACTATATCCGCAAGGGTTCCGCGAAGCATTTGCCGACCAATGTATCGCTGATTTTTATGCGCTTAGCAAAGCAAAGCTGCTGGTACGCATCGCTGTGCTTCGCGGGCGCCGATGGCTATCTGCCGTGGAATGCAGAGGCCGCCGAGAAGTGGCTATGGGCGCTATTTGGCGAGGACCGTCCGCGGGTCGTCGTGGAAGGCGCGGAAAACGCGAGCGTCCGGCAATTCACACTATCGAATGGCTGAGCCGGACTGGTCTACCTCGGACCACGGTACTCTTTACTGAACGGCCGTGTCTCACTTGTGTGAGAGAATCACGAGGCTGGATTGAACTTGCCGCGGAGTATCGGTTATGAAATTCGGAGTGACCTTTCCTCAGACCGAGATCGGAACTGACCCGGTCGCGATTCGGGACTTCGCTCAAGCTGCCGAGGGCGCAGGGTTCGATTACCTGGGCGCATATGACCATGTCCTCGGTGCGCACCCCGATCGATTTGTCGGCCGGGATGTGGGCTTTCCCTCACCGCCGTACCTTTACGACAAGCAGTTCCACGAGCCGTTCACGCTTTTCGCTTTTCTTGCCGGCCTGACGAAGCGAATCGAGCTCACGACGAGCATCCTGATTGTCCCTCAACGCCAAACGGCGCTCGTCGCCAAGCAGGCCGCCGAAGTGGATCTGCTGTCGGGCCAGCGCCTGCGTTTGGGTGTCGGTATCGGCTGGAACTTCACGGAATACGAGGCGCTCAACGAAGACTTCCACACGCGTGGCGCCCGGCAGGAGGAGCAAATTACGGTTATCCGAAAGCTCTGGACGGATGAGCTCGTCACCTTTCAGGGCCAATGGCATACACTCGATCGCGTTGGTATCGCTCCTCGGCCTACGCGTCCGATTCCGATCTGGATTGGCGGCGGATTTAAAGAACCGCTCTTGAGGCGAGTTGCGCGATTCGCCGACGGCTGGATGCCGTTGCTGCCGCCCGGTCAAGATGCGCGCCAGATTGTCGATCGGCTCCGGTATCACCTGTCCCAAGAGGGACGCGACATCGCTTCTTTCGGATTGCAGGCCAACATGCGTATCGAGCGGGGACGCGAGACGGACTGGCTGAACGAGGCGAAGCAACTCCAGTCCCTCGGCGTGACCCATCTCGGTATGGGTGCGATTGACCGCGATTCTGCACCGATGGCCGCTCTGAGTAGAGCGATCGCCGCTAAGGAACTGATCAAGACTGCTATCGATTCAGGCGGGTAAGCGGCACAGGTTCGACATTGCCGGCTGGCGCTCATCTCATGCGACCTTTGGCGCGTGTTTGTTGGATGTATAATCGCTCGTGGCCACAAGGCCGTAAATTCGGAACAGGAGCGGATATGCAACGAAGCCAAAGAATCTCAACCAAGGCCATCATCGGAGCCAGCTTCGCGATGTTGACTCTTATGGCACAAAGTGGCGGGCCCAATCCGACTTGCCGCCATTGTTCGGCTACCTATATCCCGGTGTCGGAGCTGAATGCCTATACTGCCAAAGCCGTGAAGTACCAACTGGTGGATCAGCAGGTGCGCTCGGTGGATGTCGGCAAGGTCCAGATCGGCATCGGCATGGTCACGCGCGGCAAACTCCTTGCAGACCCCAACCGAAAAGGGGCGGTCGCTGAGCACGAGCAGGTCAGCGAGGTCTACCACGTGATCGACGGGGAAGCTACACTGCTGACCGGGCCGGATCTGGTGAATCCCGTGAGGAGACCGGATGACGAGAGGACCGTCCGGCTGCAAAACGGTCCGGGCTATAACTCCGATGCGATCCGCCAGCCGCTGGTGACCCACCTCAAGCCCGGTGACATGATCATCATTCCCGCGGGGACGGGCCACCTGTTCACCGAGATTCCCGATCACATCACTTATATGATGGTGCGAATCGATCCCGATAAGGTGGTTCCCACCAAGAGTGAAGCAGAATCCCAGGCTGACCTGAAGGTGATACCGCCGCCAAGGAAGGGCGCGAATTAATGTTGCGCAAACCGAAATTCCTGCCTCTGTTTGTCGTTCTTATCTCGTTCCACGCTGGAGCCCAGACCTATCCAATCACTCAAGGCCACACCTACAAGTTCGAGAAAATCGCCGACGGCGTCTATTATGCCACCGGCGGCGCGGGCAGCAACAACGTTGTGATCGTCAATGATGCGGACGTGATGCTGGTGGATGACGGCACCACGCCTGCTGCGGCGCGTGCGTTCCTGGAAGATGTCAAGCTAATCACCAACAAGCCTGTTCGCTACGTGGTCAACACTCATTTTCACTACGATCATACGGACGGGAACTCGGTGTTCTCGCCCGATGTCGACATCATCGGCCACGAGTATGTGCGCACGGCGATTTTGACATTCAACATTTTGAACCGCGAGCCTTACACAACCTCTCAAGGAACTGCGGTGCCGGCGCGAATCGAACTACTTCAGAAACAGATTGCCGACGAACAGAACGCGGGCAAGAAAGGAACGCTACAATCGCAGCTCGCGGCGGCACAGAAAACCGCGCAAGACCTCAAGGAGATAAAGCCCACACCTCCAAACGTGACTTATTCTTCGAAGCTGATTTTCCATAAGGGCCAGCGCGAGATCCAATTACTGTTTCTGGGGCGTGGCCACACCGGCGGCGACACTGTTGTCTTCCTGCCGAAGGAGAGAATTGTCTGCACGGGCGACCTGATGGAAAGCCGCCTCGCCTATATGGGTGACGCATTCTTCGACGAGTGGGTCGCAACGCTTGAGTCGCTCAAGAAGCTGGATTTCGCGCTGGTGCTGCCCGGACATGGCACTCCGTTCGACGACAAGGGCCACATCACCGCTTTTCAGAGCTATCTTACGGACCTGACGAAGCAAGCCACCGATTTACACAAGCAGGGCGTTTCTGCCGATGACGCCTCCAAACGCGTCGACTTAACCGCCCATGCCAAGGACTTCCCGCAGATCCAGGGCCCCGGCGCGGATCCGAGAGGCGTCCGCCGGCTCTACGCGTGGCTGGACGAACGCGGTAGCCGCTAACGTGCAGCCATGAAGATTCACGCAACTAATGTCGTCGTCGCGCTTGCTATTTCTTCGGCGGCAAGCGCCTTTGCGCAGAATGCCCCGGACACGGTTGACTCCCATTTGACCGCGGCCAGAAATGCAGCGGGATTCGATTTTACCGGCACCCTGGCCCGTTTGTGCGTTGCACCGCCAGCGGTCTCGGCCATTCGTGACGTCGCGCCGGGACCTGCGCCCGCTCGCGACACTTGGTTCATTGAGCCCGCCAAGGTGTTCGACAACCTATATTTTGTCGGGTCAAAGATTCATTCTTCCTGGGCGTTGACTAGCAACCAGGGCATCATCCTCATCGATACGCTGTTCACGTATAACTCCGAAGAGGAGATCGTCGGCGGCTTGAAGAAGCTCGGCCTCGACCCGGCAACCGTCAAGTACGTCATCATCAGCCATGCGCACAGCGACCACGTGGGCGGAGCGAAGATGATGCAGGACCGTTTTGGCTCCCACATCGTCATGGGCGGCCCCGATTGGGATTCCATCGAAAAGTCAGTCAACGGGTACCCGCTAGGAAAGCCGAAGCGTGACATCGTCGCCGACGACGGCCAGAAGATCACACTTGGCGACACGTCTGTGACCGTCGTCACCACTCCCGGCCATACGCCCGGGACCTTGTCTATGCTCTTCACGGTCAAGGACCACGGCACGCCGATCGTCGTGGCGTATTCGGGCGGCACGGCGTTCAATTTTCCCAGCACCGCGCCAAACTTCGATATCTACATCCAATCCCAAAACAAGATGGCCGCGGCTGCAGCGGCGGCGAGCGCCACCATTTTGATGTCCAACCATTCGGAGTTTGACGGCGCCGTTACGAAGATCAAGATGCTGGCTGCGCGCAAGCCGGGAGAGCCGCATCCCTTCGAGCTCGGGAAAGAAGCCGTGGCCCGCTATTTCACGGTCACCGCGGAATGCGCTCAAGCCGCGCGGCTCAAGCTGTAGTGGGGCATGCTTTAGCTTGCCCAGATGGCGCATCCCCAGATTCGTGTATACTTTTGGACGCTGGAGGAGTTGTAATGTTTCGAGTAACGCTGATCGCGACCGCTTTATTCGCCCTAGGGACAGCCTATGCGGCCATCGACGATCCGGTGCATTTGGATGCCGGCATGGTTTCCGGCGCAGCCACTTCGACCCCGGACGTGCGCGCGTTCAAAGGAATTCCATTTGCTGCGCCGCCTGTTGGCGATCAGCGCTGGCGCGCGCCGAAGCCCGCCGCGCATTGGGAAGGCGTTCACAAGGCGGATGATTTCGGTCCGGTGTGCATGCAGGCCGGCAATCAGAAAATGAGCGAGGATTGCCTGTATCTCAACGTCTGGACCGGCGCGAAATCGGCGGGCGAAAAGCGTCCCGTCATGGTGTGGATCTATGGCGGCGGCTACAACAACGGCTCCGGCTCGCAGCCCATGTACGATGGCGAGGCCTTCGCCAAGAAGGGCGGGATAGTAGTCACGATCAACTACCGCCTGGGTGTCTTCGGCTTCTTCTCCCATCCCGAACTGACCAAAGAATCCGACCGCCGCGGAGCAGCGAACTTCGGTGTGATGGATTCGATCGCTGCTCTGCAATGGGTGCAGAAGAATATCGCGGCGTTTGGCGGCGACCCCAAGCGCGTCACGATCATGGGCGAATCGGCCGGAGCCGGCCTCGTGGCCAACCTGATGACTGTGCCGCAGGCCAAAGGATTATTTGAGCGCGCCATCGGCGAGAGCAGCGCCTGGTCCACTGCCCGGCTGGCGCATTTGGACACATTGGCGGAAGCCGAGGAGGCCGGCGTGAAGTACGCCGATGAACTGGGCGCGAAGTCGCTGGCGGAGTTGCGCGCTAAGCCCGCCGACGTGATTCTCAAGGGCGGGCGCGGCGTGGGGCCGATCGTGGATGGCTGGTTGATCCCTGAGGACCCGGGAAAGGTGTTCGCCGCGGGCAAGCAGATTGAGGTTCCGGTGCTGACGGGGTCGAACCGCGACGAATCCTTCGGCGGCAATCCTCGCAGCGCACAAGAGTTTATCGAGCAGGCGCGCAAACGCTTCGGCGATCTGGCCGACGAGTTTCTGAAGTTGTATCCGGCCTCTTCCGACGAGCAGGCGCGCGAATCCGCGTTCTATTCCGGCCGCGACGAGATGGCCTTCGTGATGCGCAACTGGGCGCACTTGGCCTCCCGGCAAGGCAAGACCAAGTCGTTTGTGTATTACTTCACCGAGCAGCCGCCGGTTCTGCCGAACGCCCGGGGACCGTTCGCGCCCGGTCCGCACGGCAGCGCCACTCACGTCTCCGAGATTCTGTACGTGTTCAACCACCTGGATAACAGCCGCACCTGGACCGACCAGGACCGCCAGGTAGCCGATGAGATGTCCTCCTATTGGGTGAACTTCGCCGCCAACGGCGATCCCAATGGCAAAGGCCTGGCGAAGTGGCCGGTCTACGACCAAACCAAAACGGCCATGATCTTCGGAAATAAGCCCGAGGGTGCGCAGGCTCCCGGCGATGCTCAGTTGGCGTTCTTTCAGTCATACTTCGCGAAGCTGACCAAGTAACGGTGGGGCATGCTTTAGCTTGCCCTCCTTGTCTGATACAATTTCAATTGCGCTGACAAAAACGCAGCGACGACCGAAGCATACTGCCCGCAGGGCTGCATGTAAGGCCAGGACTTGATCAGCTGTCTTGACAGGTACCAAGGCGATGCAAATTACACTCTCTCTCCATTCTTATCTCAAGTCACTTCGCTTCCACACGGAGGCGAGCCATGTGCGCTAAAAGCTTTCTCCAGGCAAAGCGCGAGGGCCACAGGCTTTCGATGGTGACGTGTTATGACTACACCTTTGCCCGCCTGCTGGCGGACGCTCCCGTGGACGCGCTTCTGGTGGGCGACAGCGTTGCCATGGTCATGCATGGTTACTCCTCCACTGTCTCGGCAGATCTGGATATGATGCGCCGGCACACCGAAGCCGTGACGCGTGGTGCCGGCGGCAAATTCGTGGTGGCCGACATGCCGTTTCTCTCCTTTCGAAAAGGCCTGGCCGCGGCCCTGGATGCGGCGCAAGCTCTTCTCACGGCAGGCGCCCAAGCCCTCAAGTTGGAGGGTGTGGACGGCCATGAGGATGTGATCGAACGCCTGGTCCAGAGCGGCATCCCGGTCATGGGCCATCTCGGGCTACAGCCGCAATCGGTCCACGCCTATGGCGGTTTCAAAGTGCAGGGCCGCACCTGCGAGGCGGCTCGGGAGATTGGCCGGCAGGCGTGCGCGCTCCAGCAGTTGGGCGCTTTCGCGGTGGTGCTGGAGTGTATTCCAGCCAATCTGGCGCGCGAGATTACCGAGGCTCTGCGCATTCCCACGATCGGCATCGGCGCCGGCGCGGCGTGCGACGGCCAGATTCTGGTGCTGCAAGATCTGCTGGGAATGAATCCGGACTTTCACCCCAAATTCGCGCGCCGGTTCGCGGAGGGAGCGCGGTGCGTCGAAACCGCTGTGGCCAGCTTCGATACGGCAGTCAAAGCTGGTACCTTTCCGCTGCCGGAAGAGAGTTACTGCTGATGCAAGTTTGGGAAACCGTATCGGATTGGAAAAACCGGCGGCGGGCCCTCAGCGGCCGCAGTATCGGTTTCGTCCCAACCATGGGCGCGCTGCACCGTGGACATGCTTTGCTGGTCGAGCGCTGTCGCGCCGAAAACGAAATCGCGGTGGTCAGTATCTTCGTCAACCCCACTCAATTCAACGATCCGCGGGATCTCGAACGATACCCTCGAACCTTGGGAGCCGATCTCGCCGTTCTCCTGAGCTTGGGCGTGGACGAAGTTCTCGCGCCGGCTGCCGTAGAGCTGTATCCGCAGGGTCGCCGTTTTCGAGTCGAGGAAGACTGCATCACCAAGCCGATGGAAGGAGCCTACCGGCCCGGTTTTTTTCAAGGGGTCATGACGGTTGTTTTGAAGCTGCTGAACCTGGTTCGCGCGGATCGCGCTTATTTCGGCGAGAAGGACTATCAACAACTGCAAGTCATCACAGAAATGGCGAGAGACTTTTTCATCGGAACCGAGATTGTGGCTTGTCCTACCGTGCGCGAGGCTTCGGGACTGGCCGAGAGTTCGCGCAACGCGCTGCTTTCGGCCGCGGGACGGCAAAAGGCGGCGTGCCTCTTTCGTGCCCTGAGCAACGCACCCGATCCCGGGCAGGCGCGCATGATGATCGAGGCCGAAGGCCTCACGGTGGACTACGTGGAGGAGCACTGGGGCCAGCGCTTCGCGGCTGCGAGCCTGGAGGGCGTGCGGCTGATCGACAACGTGCCTGTCTGATCGCGTATGCTTCTCTGTCTCGATGTCGGCAACAGTCAGGTCCTGGGCGGTGTGTACGATGGGGAGGGCCTGAAAGCCACCTTCCGCCGCACCTCGAGCATTCGTGCGTCCTCCGATGAATTCGGCACATTTTTCCGTGCCGTGCTCCGCGAGAACGGTGTTGAGCCGGAGGCCGTCGACATGGCGGGGATCTGCTCCGTAGTGCCCGACATCGTGCACTCCCTGCGAAACTGTTTTCGCAAATACTTCCGCTTCGAGCCTTTCGTGCTGCAGCCGGGAGTCAAGACGGGCCTGAAGATTCGCTACCGCAATCCCCTCGAAGTCGGCGCCGACAAAATCGCCAATGCCATCGGCGGCTTGACTCGCTTTCCCGGACGAAACCTGATCATCGTGGATTTCGGCACCGCGACCACGTTATGCGCGGTCACGAGTGACAAGGAGTATCTCGGCGGCATCATCACGCCGGGCATCCATACATCGATGGAGATGCTGGAGTCAAAGACCGCCCGCTTGCCGGCCGTGGAGATTATTCGCCCCGCGCAAGTGCTGGGACGATCGACGGTAGAGAGCATCCAATCGGGCCTCTACCACGGTACCCTTGCGACCGTTCGGGCGCTAGCCGGTTTCGTCACGACGGAACATTTCGCCCAGGATCAACCCATGATCCTCGGCACCGGTGGATTCGGGCGTCTCTTCGAAGACGAAGACTTCTTCGACGCCTTTTTGCCGGAGCTCCCCTTGATTGGCCTGCGTCGGGCCGTAGAGCTTTCGCGAACCGAATAGCTGCGCAGCACAGGCATTCCTGCCAGGCATCCCTGCCTGTGTCCGGTTTTTCAATTGGCGCAAATTCCTCAACATCTCTAACCCGATCGGTGTCTCCCGATCGTCAGCTCCTGTTCGGCTCGGAGCCAATCCTCGAAAGCCGAACCCTCCTTGCCCTGCCGCGCCTGCCAGTAGGAATAGGCCAAACACGCGATCTCATCGTGTGAGGGCACGTGTCTCTTCTGATCCGCCGTCCGGGTCTGATCTGCCGTCCCGGCGCCATTTTCCGTTAGGGTAAAGCCGCTCGGTGCGCGATGACGGTGCGTGTGTCCACTGAAAAAGGGCATATCGTTCGAAACATCACTTTATACCAGACGAGGACGCCTGTTGGGAAGACGTCTCGCCGCTGGCCGATGCCGTTCAGCCCCGCAAGCCTCTTGACTCGTTCCATAATTCCAATATAATAGAAATATGGAACCGTCACGATTGAAGCTTGAAACCGACCGGACGGCCGCCTATGCGGATATGTTCGCTGCGCTTGGGGCGGAGCCTCGCTTGCGGATCCTGCGAGCGCTCCTAGCCGCGCACCCCGAAGGAATGGTGGTCGGGGAGATCCACAATGAGCTGGGCATTGCCGCCTCCACCTTGTCGCATCACCTGGAAAAGCTCAAGAACGAGGATCTCATCACGGTGCGCCGGGAGAGTACCTTTCTGCGGTATAGCGCCAACACCACCGCGCTGGAAGAGCTGCTCGGGTTCCTTTACGCCGAGTGTTGTACCCGCAACAAGGCGATCAAACCGGCCAAGATCACCCAACTGTGCAAGTAGAAGAAAGGAAAATCAGCATGGAAGTGAAAGAAATAGTTCGGGAGAAATACGGTGCGGCGGCGCTTCGCGTCAAATCGGGCGGAAGCTCCTGCTGTGGTGGGGCGCCAAATTCACTCGGTTGCGTCGATCCGATCACATCGAATCTCTATGACCCGACCCAAACCGGCCAGATTCCAGAAGAGGCCGTCCTGGCATCTCTTGGCTGTGGCAATCCGACCGCACTGGCCAAGCTCAACCCCGGCGAAATCGTCCTCGATCTCGGTTCCGGCGGCGGCATTGACGTGCTGCTTTCGGCCAAGCGTGTGGGACCAACCGGCAAAGCGTACGGCCTCGACATGACCGACGAGATGCTGGCCCTCGCTCGCGAGAACCAGCGCAAAGCCGGAGTTGAAAATGTCGAGTTTCTCAAAGGCGAGATCGAAAGCATCCCGCTGCCCAGCAACTCTGTCGATGTCATCATCTCGAACTGCGTGATCAACCTATCTGCCGATAAGGATCGGGTATTGAGTGAAGCGTTTCGCGTCCTCAAGCCGGGAGGCCGTTTGGCCGTCTCCGACGTCGTGGTCCGGGGCGACGTACCCGCCGAAGTGCGGCGCAGCATGGAGCTGTGGGTCGGTTGCATTGCGGGGGCGCTTCGCGATTACGATTATGTCGCCAAGCTCGCCAGAGCGGGGTTCGAATCGATCGACATCGAACCGACCCGCGTCTACAGCGTCGATGACGCCCGGCAGTTTCTGGCCGGGGAAGGCATCGATGCCGATGCCATCGCACCGCAGGTGGAAAGCAAATTCATCAGCGCATTCATCCGTGCACTAAAACCCGCCTCGAAGGAGTGCTGTGGGCCGGCGTGTTGTAGCTGAGGCCATCGGAACGGCCTTCCTGCTGGCCGCGGTTGTCGGGTCCGGCATCATGGGCGAGCGGCTGGCCGGTGGAAATGTCGCGATCGCCCTGCTTGCCAACACCATCGCAACCGGGGCGGCCCTGGTCACATTGATTCTCACTTTCGGGCCAATCTCAGGCGCGCACTTCAACCCAGCCGTGACGCTGGCCGATTCCTCGCAAGGCGGCTTGGCCTGGCGCGAGGTGCCAGCCTACCTGGGCGCGCAGATCGCCGGCGCCTTTGCCGGCGTTGCGGCAGCTCACGTGATGTTCGGCGAGCCGTTGTTTTTCGCGTCGCACCATCCCCGATCCGGAAGCGCCCAGCTCTTTAGCGAGTTCCTTGCCACGTTCGGTCTTCTGTCGGTAATCTGGGGCTGCGCGCGGCTCCGGTCTTCAGCTGTGCCGTTTGCCGTTGGGGCCTACATTACCGCAGCCTACTGGTTTACGGCCTCCACATCCTTCGCCAATCCCGCCGTGACTCTGGCCCGCGCCGCGTCCGATACATTCGCCGGCATCCGTCCCGCTGACGCTCCCGGGTTCATCGTTGCCCAGCTAGCGGGGGCAGCCGCTGCCACGGCTCTTTTTCGCTGGCTTGTGCCCTCGCTTCCCAGAGACGCGGAAAAGGTCGTTGTCCCGCACACTCGCTCCGAGAGCATTCATGCCCGATAAGAAACGTGTCCTCATTCTCTGCACCGGGAACTCAGCCCGGAGCCAAATGGCCGAAGGGCTTTTGCGTCATGATGCGGGCGACCGCTTCGAGGTATTCAGTGCGGGGACAAGGCCCGGCAGCGTTCGACCAGAAGCGGTCGCGGTGATGCGCGAGGTGGGAATCGACATTTCGCGCCAGCGTTCCAAAAGCGTGAACGAATTTGTAGACCAACCATTCGATTACGTGCTGACCGTCTGCGACAACGCCAAGGAAAGCTGCCCTCTCTTCCCGCACGGAGTCATGACGATTCACCAGAATTTTGAAGATCCGGCCGCCCTGCAGGGTTCCGAAGCGGAGAAGCTCGCCCTATTCCGCCGCGTTCGTGACGAGATGAGACAGTACCTCCGCGATTTTCCTCCAACCTCGTCCGCGGAATAGACACCAAGCTGCCGGCCCCTATCCGCTATAATCGCGAGTTGACCGCCAAAACTGCGTTCTTATTTCCCGGGCAGGGATCCCAATTTGCCGGCATGGGCAAAGCCCTGGCCGATGCGTTCCCCGCCGCGCGACAAGTCTTCGAAGAGGCCGACGCGGTACTCGGCTTTCCGCTGTCGCGGCTCTGCTTCGAAGGCCCTGAAGACCAGCTCCAGCTCACCGAAAACCAGCAGCCCGCTCTGCTGACCGTTTCCACCGCGGCCTTTGCGGTGCTGCGCGAGCGGGGCTGGAGGCCGGACTATGTCGCCGGACACAGCATGGGGGAATACTCCGCGCTGGTGGCGGCCGGCAGCCTGCGCTTTGCCGACGCTATCGGCCTGGTGCGCAAGCGCGGGCTGTACATGCAGGACGCGGTGCCCGAAGGGGTGGGTGCAATGGCGGCGCTGCTCCGGATGCCGGATGGCAAGCTGGAGATGGTCTTGGAGCAGGCCGCCCAAGGAGAGGTGGTTACCGCCGCCAATTTCAATTCGCCCGACCAGGTGGCGATCGCCGGACATGCCGGCGCCGTGGGCCGCGCGGTGGAGCTGGCCAAGGCCGCGGGCGCACGCCGCGCCAAGATGCTCCCAGTCAGCGCGCCTTTTCACTGCTCGTTAATGCGCCCCGCACAAGAAGGCCTCCGGGCCGACCTGGACGCTACCGAATTCCAGGATCTGGCGATCCCGCTCATCAACAATTGGCAAGCGCGGGAAGTGCGCTCCGGAGCCGACGCCAGGGAGGGCCTCTACCAGCAGGTTCCCAATCCCGTGCGCTGGCTGGAATCCATGCGTTATCTCGCCAGCCAGGGAGTGACCAGGGCGATCGAAGTGGGGGCAGGCAGCGTGCTCACGGGCTTGCTGCGGGGGATCGAGCCGCCCATCGCCGGCCTGAAATTCGGCGACCCGGCGGACCTGGAAAAGCTCACACCCGTCTGATGCCGACGCGCGCCTCGCCGAAGAGCACCTCAACCATCCCGAAATGCTCGTTGTAATAATCGCTGGAGTATTCCCGCATGCGCTCCGCCGAGATCGCTACTGCGATGATGCCGGCTTGCACGATGGCGCGGGCGCAGTCCATGCAGGGCATAATCTCGACATAGATGGTACAGCCTTCAGTGGCAGTGCCGGCGCGCGCCGCATTGCAGATGGCGTTGCGCTCGGCGTGCTCGATCCACAGGTACTTGGCGGGTCGCACCAGCCGCTCGGGCACATCGTCGCGGATGCCCCGCGGAAACGAGTTGTAACCGGTGGAGCGGATTTCGTGGTTGGGCCCGATAATCACGCATCCCAGCTGCGTGTTGGGATCCTTGCTGCGGCTGCCAACCACCTTACAGATATCGAGATAATACTGGTCCCAGGATGGAATCGCGCGCATGGGCTCTCATCGTAGCAGAACTGCACCGGCGGCAAAGACCGCCGGCGTTACTTGAGAATGCGTCGCGGGCGAACGCACTGTAACGCTGGCGGTCTTGCCGCCGGTGTTCTTATGTTCTGGCACAGACGGCTCCCCCACTGGAGCCCCGATGGTTCCACCGCATTCGTCACCTGGAGGCTTGCCGGAACCATGCCGCAGACCCGGCCGGCCGTTCTGTTGAAAGATCCGGATCCAGGGCGTGCCTTCGCCCGTGAAGATCGCGCATTAGGCCGGACACAGTCGGGACCGCAATGGCTCAAAAACCCCCAGGTGGCCGAAATGTTCGTAAAGGCATTGCGCCACGGCGAAACAGATCGCCAGATCTACGAGCTCTTCGCCTGGGTCTTGATGCCGAACCATGTACACGTCGTATGTCGCCCCAAGGAGCCCTTGCCCGAAGTAATGCGTTGGCTCAAATCGACCACCGGCAACCGCGCAAACCAGTTGCTGGGGCAAACCGGACAGCGGTTCTGGCAGCGGGAGTATTACGATCACTGGATCCGCTCGGAACCGGAGTTATGTAAGTTAATTCGGTATGTCGAGCAGAATCCAGTGAGCGCGGGCTTGGTAACAGAACAAGAAGATTGGCCCTGGTCAAGCGCGGCTAAAAGCACCGGCGGCTGAGACCGCCGGCGTTACAGTTGCTTTTTCTTTTTCTTTCAGGCAAGCTGATAAGTTTTCCGCATGCTGGAACGCGTCCTGTACCACGACCACTGTTTTGACGGGGCAGCCTCGGCTGCTTTCTTCAGCCGCTTCATTGCGGGCGCCGTGCACCCCGGCGCGGAGTTCGCCTATACGGGCATGGCCCATAAGGCTGCTCAAGCGTTCGATCCGGCGCTGTTCGATGGGGATGAGAACGCCATCGTCGACTTCAAATATTCCAGCAACCCACGGCTGACGTGGTGGTTCGATCATCATCAGAGCGCTTTCTTGAACACCGCCGACGCCGAACACTTCCGGCGGGATACCAGCGGCCGCAAGCTGTACGACCCAAGTTACAAATCGTGTACAGCGTTCATCTGCGATGTCGCCCGGGATCGCTTCGGATTCTGCGCGCCCGATCTCGAGGACCTGGTCCATTGGTCCCTCATCATCGATGGCGCCCAGTACCCCAACGCCCAGGCCGCCGTGGAACTGGGCGCGCCGGCGATGCAGCTCACGCTGGTGATCGAAGCCGCCAAAGGCTCCGACGTGGTGCAACGCATCATCCGCTGGATGCAGCACCGGCCTTTGACCGAGATCATCGCCGAGCCGGAAATACAAACGCTTTACAAACCGCTCTACCAACGCCATCTCCAGAGCATCGACATTATCCGGGACCGTGCCCACCAGGCCGACGGGGTGGTTTTCTTCGATCTCGCCGGGCATGAAATGGAGGGCTACAACAAGTTCATCCCGTATTACCTCTTTCCGAGCTCCACGTACACGGTTTCGGTGAGCCCTTCGAGCTTCCGTGCGAAGGTTTCGGTGGGGTCCAACCCGTGGGCCCCGGAAGAGCCGAAGCACAACCTGGCCAGCATTTGCGAACGCTACGGCGGGGGCGGTCATGCCCGTGTGGGCGCTATCAGCTTCGATCCGGGCGAGTTGGAAAAGGCCCGCTCGGTGGCGGCGGAGATCGTCGAAGAGCTGAAAGCCTAGTATACTTTCTCCTGATCCTGAGGAGGACGAAATGACCCCTGAAGAGAACGTCAAGATTGCACAGAAAGCTTACGCCGACTTCCTGCGTGGAGATATTGCCGCAGTTCTAGGCGTGCTGGATGACAACATCGAATGGAAAACTCCCGAGATGGTTGAGATGCCGAATACGGGCACGTCGAGAGGGCGGGACCAGGTGGCCGGCTTCTTCAAATCGGTTGGCGAGACCTGGGATTTCCAGGCGTTTGAGCCGAAAGAGTACATCGCCTCGGGCGACCAGGTGATCGTGCGCGGATCCTACCGGCCGCGCTCGCGCAAGACGGGCAGCACCGTATCGGTTGAGTGGACTATGGCATGGCGGTTCCGTGACGGCAAGATAACGCATTTCCAAGAGTACACGGATTCGGCAGCGCTCCGCGACGCACTTACGGCTCGGGCTTCGGCATAGAACAACACAAAACCAGACACAGGCCAGGAGGCCTGTGCCACGTGGCACGGGGCCTCCTGGCCTGTGTCTGGTTTTGTCAGTACCCGTTTTCGCGCAGCTTCTCCACCGTCAGCGCAGGGTTCAGCTCCAGCTTTCGCAGCAGCTTCTCCACGTGCTTGGCGAGGATATCGCATTCCACGTTCAATCGCGCGCCGGGCCGATATCCGCCCAGCGTCGTGTTTCGATAGGTGTGCGGAATGATGGTCACCGACAGAACCCCAGCTTCGAGCGCCGCAATGGTCAGGCTGATTCCGTCGATCGCGACCGACCCCTTGTACACCAAAAACGCATCCAGCTCCGCGGGGACGCGCACGCGCAGCCACCAGTTTTCATCTCCTAACGCTTCCAGTGACACCAGCTCACCGGCGCCATCCACGTGCCCTTGCACAATGTGACCGCTCAGCCTTCCGCTTGGCGAAAGAGGCCGCTCCAGGTTCACGCGCGACCCGTGCCGCAAGTCTCCCAGATTGCTGCGCCGCAGCGTTTCGGGCGCCAGATCCGCCGAGAAAGACCCCGGCTTGAGATCAACCGCCGTCAGGCATACTCCGTTAACCGCAATGCTGGCGCCCTCGTGCAAATCCTCCATCACGGTGGAACACGTAACCGTGAGCCTCGATCCTGCGGCGCGGCTTTGCACCGCGCCCACCGTCCCCAGCTCTTCAATGATCCCCGTAAACATCCAGGTATCCTTCTACCGCAAACTCATCCGGCGGAATCGGGTGGAGGGTGATGCCGTGGACGCGGATGGCATCCGCCCGGCGCCGCCGGCCAATTCCGCCCGCCAGCGGCAGCGCCTCCAGCCCGCCCAGAATCTTGGGACCGTAATACAGGAAGGTGCGGTCGACACAACCGGTTTCGAGCGCCGTCCAATTCACTTTGCTGCCCGCCTCGATCAACAGCGAAAGATAGCGCTGTTTCCCTAACCAGTTGATGGTGCCCCGCAAGTCCGCACGGCCGCCCAGCCCGTCCATGACGAGCACCTGAAGCCCACGCCCCTCAAAAATCTTGCGGCGTTCCGGGGAAGAAGCGGAAGTGGTCACCACCACCACATCGGCCGCGGCGCTGCGCGCCATCTTGGAATCGAGCGGCAGCCGGAGCTGGGAGTCCAGCACGATGCGCAGCAGCGGACGTCCGCGCGCCAGGCCGGTGCGATCGGTGAGCAGGCAATCGTCAGCCAGCACCGTGCCGATTCCCGTCAGGATCGCGTCGTGATCGTGGCGCAGTTGCTGGACGTGCTCGCGTGCGCGCTCGCTGGTGATCCAGCCACGGTTATCGTCGGGCGCGGAAATCTTGCCATCCAGGGTGATGGCAGCCTTCAGCGTCACCAGAGGCCGCCCAGTCCGCATGAAATGCAGAAACGGCTGGTTGAGTTTCTCGGCTTCAGGTGCAAACTCGGACGCCATCTCGACTTCGATACCGGCGGCGCGCAACGCCTGGAATCCCTGGCCGGCCACCAGCGGGTTGGGATCGGTCAGCGGCGCGACCACCCGCGCCACGCCGGCAGCGACGATGGCGTCCGCGCAGGGAGCGGTACGGCCCTGATGCGAGCACGGTTCCAGATTGAGATACAAGGTGGCGCCGCGCGCCTGCTCTCCGGCCTGAGCCAGAGCGATGATCTCGGCGTGCTGTACGCCCGCGAACGTATGGAACCCGCGGCCCACCACGCGCTCATCGCGCACCACTACCGCTCCCACCATGGGATTGGGGCTGGCCAGCCCGCGCCCCTGGCGAGCCAGCTCCAGGGCTTCGCGCATGAAGGCAGGATTCATTTTTCGAAGAGCGAATCGATGAAGACTTCCGCGTCGAAGGGCAACAGATCATCCACCTTTTCGCCCACGCCCACATAGCGAATCGGCAGGTTGAGTTCGCGCGCAATGGCCACTACGATTCCTCCCTTGGCGGTGCCATCCAGCTTGGCCAGCACGATCCCGGTGACTCCCGAAGTCTCGGTAAACTTGCGGGCCTGCTCCAGCCCGTTCTGGCCGGTGGTCGCATCCAGCACCAGCAACACTTCATGCGGGGCATCGGGAATCACCTTCTTGGCGGTGCGGCTCATCTTCTGCAACTCCGCCATGAGGTTTTCCTTGGTTTGCAGGCGGCCGGCAGTGTCGATAATGACGTAGTCCAGTTTCCGCGCCCGCGCCGTCTGCAGGGCGTCGAACAGCACGGCGCTGGGATCACTTCCAGAATTCTGCCGGTGTACCGGCGATCCGGTGCGCTGGCCCCAGATTTCCAATTGCTCAATAGCGGCGGCGCGGAACGTATCGGCCGCGCACAGAAGCACCGTCCGCTGCTCGTTCTTGAAGCGCTGCGCCAGCTTTCCGATGGTGGTGGTCTTACCCGCGCCATTCACACCCACCACCAGGATCACGGCGGGAGGTTCGCTAACGTGCGCGCGTGGGCGCTCGCTGGCCTGCAGAATTTCGAGCAGATGTTCGCGAATGAGACCCTTCAATTCGCCGGCATCGTTCAACTGGTGCCGTTCCACACGCTGCCGGATGGTGTCCAGGATTTCGCCGGTGGTGCGCGCCCCCACGTCGGCCGCGATCAGCGTCGATTCCAGCTCGTCCAGCAAGTCGCCGTCGATTTCCCGCTTGCCCTGGATGGCGTCTTCCAGCGCCGAGACCAGACCCGCGCGCGTCTTCTGCACGCCGCTTTTCAGTTTCTCCAGCAGGGATGGCTCTTGTTCCACGGAGCCGAATAGCGTTTGGATCATGGTTTCCCTTATTCTAACAATCGGGATGGAGAAGGCGGCGATTTTCGGCGCGGCGGGCACCATCGGACCCGTGGTGGCGGTCGAGCTCAACCGCCGCGGCATTCCCTTCCGCGTGGTGGGGCGCTCGCGCTTCAAGCTCGAATCGGTTTTCGGCAAACTGGAGCACGCCGAAATCTTCGAGGCGGATGTGGGCGACCTGCGTTCGGCCAGCGCCGCGGCGCGGGGCGTCGATACCATCATCTACGCCGTGGGTCTTCCCTACCCTTCTCACCACCTGCATCCCGCGCTGATGCGCACCACGATGGATGCCGCCATCGCTATGAAAGTTGAGCGCCTGGTGCTGGTGTCGAGCGTGTACGGATATGGCACGCCGCACTCACCGCGGGTGGCCGAGACCCATCCTCGCCAGCCGGAAACCCGCAAGGGCCAGTACCGCAAAGAGCAGGAAGACATCGTGCTGGAAGCGCACGCGAAGCGGCAGATCGCCGGTCTAATTGTCCGGCTTCCCGATTTTTATGGGCCGGGCGCGGAGAACAGCCTGGCGCACCAGATTTTCAAGGCGGCGCTCGCGGGGAAGACCGCCAACTGGATCGGACCGGTGAACACGGCGCACGAATTCGTCTTCGTGGCGGACACCGGCGCCGTGATTGTGGATCTGGCGGAGTGCGCGGAGTGTTACGGAGAGGCGTGGAACTTCGGCGGACCTGGATCGATCAATACCATGGACTTTATCACGCGCGTCTATCGGGCCGTGGGACGCGCGCCCAAGTATCGATCCGTCGGCCGGGGAGTGCTCAAGATCATGGGCTGGTTCAGCCCGCTGATGCGCGAGCTGCGGGAAATGATTTATTTGCAGGAGACCCCCGTGATCCTGGACGATACCAAGCTTCTGGCGAAGTTCCCGCAAGTCCACAAGACGTCATACGACGAAGGCATCCAGGAGACCATTGATTGGATGCGGGCGGTCCGGGCTCAGAAAAAGTAACTACTGCACCGGCGGCAAGACCGCCGGCGTTACGTAGCGCTGGCGATCTTTGTCGCCGGCTTCGGCAGGCTGGAAAGCCTGCCCTGGGCAGCGCCATGCGCTGCCGTGCCGCCCCAACGTAACCGGTTCCGCCCGTGACACGTCGCTGTCTTGTTACTATAGTTGCGTTTCGTTTTCCTTTTCTCAAATGCGACATTTTATTTGGTGTAGACGCCGGATCACAGTGTGCGGTTTTCTCCTCTGGGCGAGTGCCGGCGCCGCAGTGGCCCAACAGTACACGGTTTCCACCGTGGCGGGAGGCGCGCCGCCGTTCACTCCTGTGGCGGCGAAGAACATTTCCATCGGCCTGCCGACGAGGGTTGCCACGGACGCTGCCGGCAACCTTTATTTCACCAGCCTGAACTGCGTCTTCCGGGTGGATGCCAGCGGCCTTCTCACACGCATCGCCGGCAATTCCCGGGCCGGCTTCTCGGGAGATGGAGGTCCGGCGATACAGGCGCAGCTCAATGCGCCATCGGGCCTGGCGGTGGATTCGGCCGGCGACATTTTGGTAGCGGACACCGGTAACAATCGGATCCGCCAGATCACCGCCAATGGCACCATGAGCACCATCGCCGGCAACGGCACTCCGGGTTTTGCGGGTGACACCTTTCCGGCCGTGGGAGCCGAATTGCTGGCCCCTGCCGGCGTGGCGGTGGACAGTTCCGGCAACATATACATCGCCGACACCGGCAACTCCAACATTCGGGAAATCACCACCGACGGAAACATAAATACCATCGCCGGGGGCGGCTTCCGCGGCTTCGCCGGCGACACCGGTTTGGCCACTACCGCCCTTTTCTATGCCCCCCAGGATGTGGCCGTGAGCAGCAACGGAACCATCTACATTGCGGACACCGGCAACGGCAACATCCGGGCGATAACCCCAGGCACCGTCAACGGACAGACCGTCCCCCTCATCAACACGGTGGCCGGCAACGCGGCCCTCACGTTCGCGGGCGACGGTGGAGCGGCCACGTCGGCATCTTTGTTTTCGCCGTGGGCCATCGCGCTGGACAGCAGCGGCAACCTCTACATCGCCGACTATGGCAACGATCGCATCCGCATGGTCAATACTTCGGGCATCATCAACACCATAGTTGGCAACGGCACGATTGGGTTTTCGGGCGACGGTTCCACCGCCACCAACGCCATGTTGAACCAGCCCACGGGCGTGGCCGTGGACAGTTCCGGGAACGTGTACATTGCCGACTCCTGGAATTTCCGTGTTCGCAAAGTCGCCTCGGGCAACATCAATACGGTGGCCGGGAATGGCTTAGTGAGCTACTCCGGAGACGGAGGGCCGGCTATATTGGCGCAACTGAACGGCCCGCAGGGAATCGGCGTAGACAAGACCGGCAATCTCTTCATTGCGGATACGGGTAATGCGGTCCTGCGGGAGGTGCCGACCAGCGGCGAAATCGTCACCATTGGCGGCGGCGGCGCGCTAGTGCATCCCGAAGGGGTCGCGGTGGACAATGCGGGCAACGTTTACGTGGCAGACGTACAAGCCCACCTGATTCGCAAGCTCGGCACGAATGGAAGCTTCACCACCTTCGCCGGCAACGGCACTTTAGGTTATTCCGGAGACGGCGGGCCGGCTACTAACGCCGAGTTGAACGCGCCCAGCGGGGTCGCGGTGGATGCAGCGGGCAACGTCTACATTGCGGATTACGGCAATGAGGTGATTCGCATGGTGGCTCCCAGCGGGGTGATCAGCACCGTCGCCGGAAACGGTGTCGCGGGATACTCCGGGGATGGAGGGCCGGCGACCCAAGCCAGCCTCGACTCTCCGTTTGGCGTGGCGGTCGATCCCGCCGGCAATCTGTACATCGCGGACAGCGCCAACCGGCGCATTCGCGAGGTGTCCCCCAACGGCATCATCAACACCATCGCCGGCAACGGCGCCGCGGGTTACTCGGGAGACGGCGGCCTGTCCTTCAACGCGCAGATCGCAAGCGCGAGAGCCATTGCGACAGATACTTTCGGCAATGTGTTTTTCATCGATGGCGGCAACCGCATCCGCGAGATCTATGCCGGCGGCTACATCACGACCATTGCGGGTACCGGCACGGCAGGCTATTCGGGAGATGGCGGAATCGCGACCGCGGCCCAGTTCAGCGATCTCACGGCGTTGACGGTGGATAAGTCCGGAAACATTTATGTGGCGGACACTGCCAACAACGCGATCCGCCTGCTGCAACCCACCGGTTCGGGGATCAACCTGGAGGCGGTTACCAACGGAGCCTCGAATCTGCCCGGGCCCGTAGCGCCTGGCGAAATTGTGGTGCTCTACGGCACGGCAATGGGACCCTCCAGCTTGCAGACCTACCAGTTCAATTCCAACGGCCGGGTGCCCACCAATGTCGCCGGGACCAGCGTGTTCTTCGACGGCATTCCAGCGCCGATCATTTACACCTCTGCCTTGCAGGTGGCCGCCGTGGTTCCTTTCGAAATCACGGGACCGAACGTGCAGGTCTTCGTTCAATATCAGAATCAGACGTCGGCGGCATTGGGGCTTACGGTGGTGCCGGCCGCTCCCGCGCTGTTCACCACGGGCGAATCGGGCCACGGGCAAGCCGTAGCCTTCAACCAGAATCAACAGCCCAACACAGCCTCAACTCCAGCGGCGGTGGGCAGCCAGATATCGCTGTTCGCCACCGGCATTGGCCAGACCAATCCACCCGGAGTAGATGGCCTGCCCGGATCGTCGCCGTTTCCCATGGCGGCGCTTCCGGTGACGGTCACCATCGGCGGCCAGCCGGCGACGGTGGTCAACACGGATGGGATTGCTTTTACAGTCGCGGGCTTGATGGAGATTACGGTGCAGGTTCCCGCCGGTCTCCAGGCGACGGCCGCCGCTCCGGTGACGCTGCAGGTAGGTAGTGCGGTCGCGCCGAGTGGGGTGACCGTAGCTATTTCGCAGTGAGGGCGGCGACATTGTGAACCTCAGGTTCGCGGCGAGGGGAGATTGGCCTTGATAAAAGAGAGGTTAGGAGAGCTTTCGCGAACCTGAGGTTCAGCGGCGGCCAAATTCAGGTGCCAGAAGGGCAAATGGGAGCACTGGCGGCGACCCCAGCCAAAGTGCGCCAAACGCGACGTAACATCGGATTATCGGCGGAGGTGAACTCCCCAATCGATGTGACACACTTTGGCGATCATGTACCGGCGGGTAAACCTCACTCCGCGTCATTGGGCAGCGGTGTCTAACAACTCCTTGATGGCTTGGCCTACTTGATCGATGAATTCCTCCAGAGTCGGGGGCTTGTGGATATACCGCGCCGCACCAATGAGAGCGACCCGGTGCCGGTCTTTAGCGGCATCTGAAGATGTGAAAATGCCCACCCGAACGCCAGACAGTCGCGGTTTGCTGCGCACGGATCTCAAGACATCGAAGCCTTCCCGCCGTGGCAAATTGAGATCGAGGAGGATCAGATCCGGCACGGGGGTGTCGTCGTCGGTTATTGCTCGCAGAGCCTGCTCGCCATCGATATAGCGGATCAGCTCATAGTTCATCTCAAGCTGTCGCAGCGTCTTTTCGAGCAGGTAAACGTCACCCGGATTATCTTCCACCAGGAAAATGCGGGTTGGCGTCGATGGTGCGCTCATTTTATGATGCCGTCGAGTGCCGACGTGACAGGATAATTTCTTTCAACACCGTTCCAATCTGAAGAAAGCTTTCCAGATCCAGCGGCTTCATGATGTAGCGTTGAACCCCCAGTCGTTCGGCATCGGCGCGCTCACGCGGGGTGGCTGACGTGCTGGTGATCACCACCGGCACTTTGGAGAGGTGTGAGTTGTGCCGCATGGCCTTCAGAACTTCGATGCCTTCGTTCTTCGGCAAATTCAAGTCCAGTAAAGCAAGATCGGGGACTGGACTTCCAGCATACTTTCCTTCTTGACGGGCGAAGGCCAGCGCTTCGGCGCCATCCTCGATTACGTTCAATTCGAAATTCAATTCCGCATTTTCCAGCGCCTTCCGAAACAGATAGACGTCGCCGGCATTGTCCTCCACAAGAAGGATTCGAACCATCTCACCCGACATAGGCCGCTGCTCCTGTCGCAGCTGGAAGCGTGAAATAGAACGTGGCTCCCTGATTCACCTCCGACTCGACCCAGATGCGGCCGCCGTAGCGCTCTACGACGCGCTGACAGATGGCCAGGCCAATGCCCGTGCCGGCAATCGACCTGCCGTGGAGCCGCTTGAAGACCCCAAAAATGCTCTGGTGATATTCGGGGGCGATTCCGATGCCGTTGTCGGCGACGGCCAACCGCCACACGCCATCTTGGTTTATGGCGGAAACATGGATGCGCGGTGTCTGCTCTCCACGATACTTGAGGGCGTTACCGATCAGGTTTTGGAAAAGCTGAACGAAATGAGGCTCGTGTCCAGGGACGGCGGGCAGACGATCGCTGGTGACGCTCCCTTTGCTTTCTTCCATGGCGGCTTTGCAGTTTTCGAGCGTCTTCTGAAAAACCCGGTTCAGGTCGATCGATTCAATGGATTCTGGCCGGTCACCGGTCACCTGGGTGTAGGCCAGCAGGTCGGCGAGCAGTTCCCGCATGCGTTTCGTGCTTTCGGTGATGAATTGGACGCACACCGAGGCCTCGCCGTCTAACTGGCCCCTGTAGCCCCTGACCAGGAGTTGCGAATAGCTAGTGATCATCCGCAACGGTTCCTGTAAATCATGGCTGGCCGCGAACGCGAACTGATTGAGGTCTTCATTGGCGCGTAAGAGCGCTGCATTTGAGACGCGCAGCTCTTCCACGCTCCGTTTGACCGCCTCTTCCGCTTCTTCGCGGGCGGTGATGTCCCGGAAGACCAGAACTACGCCCGCGATCTTGCCGTGGGCATCACGAATCGGTGCGGCGCTGTCGTCAATCGGAATAGGACGGCCATCTTTTGCAATCAGCCGGGTATGATTGGCCAGGCCCACGATTCGACCCTCACGTAAGGCTTTGCTGACCGGATTCTCAACCTCCAGTCCGGTGTCGGCGTTGCGGATGACGAAAATCTGCTCCAGCGGTTTCCCGGCTGCCTCTTCCTGCTTCCATCGGGTTAACGTCTGAGCGACGGGATTCAACAGGGTCACTTTACCGTTCGCATCGGTTGTGATGACCGCATCGCCGATGCTGGTGAGAGTCGTTTGTAACCAGTCGCGAGATTCCCTGGTTCGCGCTTCGCTCGCGTCAAGGGAGTCGATCAATTGCTCACGGCGGCGGGTTCCTCTCTGAATGGTGCCCGTCGCGAGAACAAGAAGCGCGAACAGGGTGACGCTTCCAAAAACGCCGATCAGGGTGGCTTGCTTGCCGCTGGTTCGTCTCGCCTCGATCAGCTGGTTCAAAAGATCATAGGTGGTCGTTTGCATTTCCGAGCAGATGGCCCGAACCTGATCCATGACCGCTTTGCCGCGATCGGTGCGGACCACGACCAGGGCCGCATCGGGGCCTTGGCTCCGGCGAAGTTCAATCGTCTGTTTCAGTTCGTCCAGTTTGTCCTTCACCAGCGGCCTGAGCCTCTCGATGCGCTGGGCTTGGTCGGGACGGTTGCGGGTCGCTTCGATTCGCGTCAGCGTGTCCAGTGCGGGTGACACTTCCCTGAGCGCCTGCCGGTAGGGTTCCAGGTAGCGATCGTCCCCGGTCAGAAGAAATCCGCGCTGCCCGGTCTCAGCGTCCTTGAGGGATGAAAGCAGCGCATTCGTTGTGTCCACAATCTGCCGGGTGACAGCCGCCTGATCATCGCTGTGGCTCAAGGCGGCTCCGGCGCGATACGCGAGGGTCCCGATGAGCAGCACCACCAGGAAGGCCAAGAGCAGCGTCACCAGTTCAGCCGTTTGCGGAACCTTGCTAGGACGGGCTTTCATTTGCCTCCTTCTCTGTGATTATCTTTGTCAAGTCAATTGAGAATGCACTGCTGCAACGCCCTCTTGATCAGACCAATCTGACAAAGGTATCAGATAACAGAAGCTCCATTACGCTCAAAGAGAGCCGGTACGCTAACGGACGCAGCGTGAAACCTGTGTCCCTCGCCGCCTTCGACGGGATTGTGGCCGTTAGGTGGCGTTAGCGGACACCGGCCGGAAACCGTACTCGTGAATTCTTGTCCGCTACTCCCACCCGAAAGCCGGCACCACGTTTCCTTTATGTCCGCGTGATTAACGCCACCGGGGCATCCTGAGCTATTGCGGCGTCATCTTCACCTCGACCCCTTCTTCTCCGCATCCTCCACCCGCCCTCCGTTGAGGATGTCAACCATGGCATAGTTGCCCTCCTGGCAGGCATACTCATAGATCTTGTAGTCGCCATCCCTGGTCAGCGGTATGGAAACCTTCCACGGTTTGGTGAAGGTATTCGGATCGTCGATAGTGACCTCGTAGCGGATGGTGTCGGCATTCACGCGCGTGAAGCGCTCGACCACGTGCAACTTGTCGCTCGGCATGATGCCCTTGATGCGCCCGCCCGCGGCGCTGGTGGAGATCCAGCTCCGGTTGTTGTAGTTGGTGGTATCGACTACAAGAGTGTTGCCTTCCCAATGGCCCCGCGAGTCTCCGTCCCACTGGCGTATGGCCGAAGAGACATGCTGGCGCCCATCGATGGGAATGATGCGGGCATTGTGAATCATCTCCGACTCCAGCACCACGTACCCCGGAGTCTGCACGATCTGATAGGCGTTGTTGTAGCCTGCGGGGAACATGGCGCCGGGCACGCCGCGCGTAATGCAGCGATCCCATAAGCTCATGTATTCGTAGGAGTCGGCATTGTGCGTCAGGTTGTATTCCCTTCTGGTTTCCGCCTCGGGTTTCACGGGCACGCGCCCGTCCGGCGGATCCACCACCAGCGACGTCTGCTTGGTCGCCACCACCTTCGTTCCCGAATCGAACCAGACCTGGTTGTAGTTGCCGACGTCGCCTTCTTTGGGCGGCCGATCGACGCGGTTTTCCGCCGCCTTTTCCTCCAGCGTCGCGGCTTCCTGGTCCGTCAAAACCGGCTTGCCGGCCAGCTCGCCGGGCCGTTCGAAGGGAGTGATGGTGGGGTTGGTCCATACTCCTTGCAAGTCGGGCTGGCCATCCGCGGTTTTCGGTTGCGTCCAGCGCTTGGGCGCGGTTTGGCCGGCCAGGGGCAGCGACGCCAGTGACGCAGCCGCCAGCAGCAGTGTTGTGAGGAATCGATGGCTCATGGGAATCCTTCCTTTACTTGCACTCATTTCAATTCCACCTGAATCTCGACGGCCGTGTGGTCGCCGATGTTTTCCGTTTCGTGTTTGAGCGGGTCCCGCCACGCAATCTCACCGGGCCGGCGTGGATTGTCGACAATTCTGCCGTCTCCCAGTTTCATGGTGGTGTGCAGCTCCGTCAGGTACACCACCACATAGGCGGGATGCTCATGCATGGGACTCTTGATGTGGGGTTCCAGAGTGGTCCGTAGTATCCGGACGCGGTCGTTCTCAAAATCCACGATGTGGTACTTCGGGTCCAGCTTCACCGGATCGAGCGTGACCGGGGCCGCATGGATCCGCGCCGGCTTCAACTCGATCACGATGGCTTCCAGCGGCCGCTCGGAGAGATTCTCTTCGCTGCGCCGGGAGGCATCGACGTAAGCCGTTTCTCCGGCCTTCCGCGTCACTTCCCGCGCCTTACCATCCGGGCCGGTAACTCTTTCGTCGACGTCGGTCAAATAGACTACCACCGAAGCTGGACGCTCGCGCAGAGCGGAGTGCTCATGGGGGCCCTGATGTAAGCGTAGTACTCGCACCCAGTTGTTTTCGATTTCCGGCGGAGGATCTTGCGCGGCCGCAGAGGCTGCCAATCCCACCCACAGGGCCCACGAGAGCTGCAGCGTTCGGCGTTGCATTTATACGATGATACGCCGTGGGGCGGCGCCATGCGCTGCCCAAATGAAGCCTGGGCTTGGCAGCGCATGGCGCCGCCCCACACCTGTGCTTGCCATTCACAGGATTGACCGCGCAAATAACACGATCTACAATAGATGCGGTACCGGTGAGCCGTATGAAAGTAACACGCCTTTCGATTTCTTGCATTTCGCTTTTCACCTTGGCCGCTGCGGGCTGGATTCTCGCGGCGGACGATCAACCGTCTCAGCCATCCCAGACTCCGACCAAGTCCTCCGTTGCGCCCCGAGAAACCATATCCAAGCCGATCTCCGAGAGGGAGAAGAAGAAGCGCGAGGAGAAGCTCCGCAAAGAGTTGGAGACGCCCTACCGCAAGTGGCTCAACGAAGACGTGGCGTACATCATCACCGACGAGGAACGGGCTACGTTCAAGCGCCTCCAGACGGACGATGAACGCGAGCAGTTCATTGAACAGTTCTGGCTGCGGCGCGACCCCACGCCGGATACGGTGGAAAACGAATTCAAGGAAGAGCATTACCGGCGCATCCAATACGCCAACGATCATTTTGCATCAGGCATCCCGGGTTGGAAGGCCGACCGCGGCCGCATCTACATCACCTTCGGGCCGCCCGACGAGCGCGATGAGCACCCCACCGGCGGCAGCTACGATCGGCCGGCTTCAGAAGGCGGCGGCTCTACCACCACGTTCCCGTTCGAGGATTGGCGCTACCGCTACATCGAAGGCATCGGCAATGACATCAACATCGAATTCGTCGATACCACGATGACCGGCGAATATCACATCACGATGGATGCTTCCGAAAAGGACGCTTTGACCTACGTGCCCGGCGCGGGTCTTAGCCTCATGGAGCAGATGGGGTTGTCCGACAAGTCGGCGCGCTTCAACAATACGGATGGGACGCACAACCCGATGGCCATGGGCGGCCAGACCTCCGCGACTAATGAGTTCGATCGCCTGGATCAGTTCACTAAACTGCAAAAGCCGCCAACGATCAAGTTCAAGGACCTGGAAGCCACCGTCACCTCGCACATTTCGTTCAATATCCTGCCCATGAAAGCGCAGGCCGATTATTTTCCGGTGACCGATGCTTCGGTCCTGACCAACGTTACACTGCAGTTCGAAAACAAGGATTTGCAATTCCAGGCCAAGGACGGCGTGCAGAAGGCCGTGGTGAATATTTACGGCCGGATCACCACCATGACACGACGCGTGGTGAATGTTTTCGAGGATACCGTGACGGTAGACGCCCCGACCGCGATGCTGGCAGCGTATGCCCAGCGCAAGTCGATTTATCAGAAGACCGTTCCGCTGAATCCCGGCACATACCGGCTGAACGTGGTAGCGAAAGACATCGTGAGCGGGAACGTGAATAACTACGAGGTCGCGCTCAACGTGCCTCATCTCGATCCAGACAAGCTGACTTCCAGTACTTTAGTTCTGGCAGATCTAATCGAAAAGGTTCCCACGAAGAGCATCGGTACCGGGCAGTTCGTAATCGGCTCTTCTAAAGTTCGGCCAAGGTTGGGGGACGTATTCAAGCAGGACGAAAAAATGGGCATCTACCTGAAGCTGTATAACTTCGAGGGTGATGAAAAGACCCACAAGCCGGCCGGACAGGTGGATTACGAAGTGGTCAAAAACGGTTCGACGCAAGCGGTGTTGAGCTTCTCCGAGGACCTGGGCCAGATTGCGGGCGCTTCCGCCAGCCAGGTAACCATTGAGAAACTCCTGCCGCTGAAGAACCTGGCGCCGGGGCAGTATACCATTCGCGTGAAAGTTACCGATAAAAACCGTAATCAGGTGCTCACCCCTTCGGCCCAATTTACGGTAACCTAATCGTAGCGGGTGTTCCGCTCCTTGTAGGCGGAGCGTCGATGTTCAGCAAGACGCACATATCGGCAGCAGCTCTGGCACTGGGAGTGGTTTACCTGGTCGCCCCTATAGTCGCCCAGGCAGGCGAGCCTCTCAAACTTTCCGGCGGTATCGGCGGCGTGGTGACCAATTCGTCGGGCAACCCGCAAATGGGCGCCTCAGTGGTTCTGTATAACCGCGTGGATCGCGCCTTCGACAGAGCGCTCACCGATGAGCACGGCGAATTCCGCTTTCTTGGACTCTTACCTGATCTATACTCCGTTCGCGTAAGCCTGGCCGCCTTTGTGCCTGCGGTGAAGAAGGACATTCTGGTGCAGCCCGGCATGCGCAGCATCTTGAATGTGAACCTGAACTCGCTGTTCAGTTCGATTCAGATCGGCTATCCGACGGCCGACAGCGGCTCGCTGATGACGGACGAATGGAAGTGGATATTGCGCAGCGCCTCGGCCACGCGGCCGGTGTTGCGGTTTGCTCCCGATTCCCTCGGTAAAGATCCGGCACAGAATCCGCCGGTTTCCGTTTTCTCCGACACGCGTGGCGTTGTGCAGTTGTCGGGCGGCGATGGGCCGGACGCAGCCGGTATCGGTAACCAGGCCGACATGGGCACCGCGTTCGCGCTGGCCACTTCGCTTTTCGGCAGTAATCTGCTCCAGGTGAGCGGCAATCTCGGGTACGGCGCGCAAACGGGCGCTCCCGTCGCTGCGTTCCGTACTTCCTATAGCCGCCCCGGCGGTCCCGAATTCTCGGTCACCATGCGCCAGTTGTTCCTGCCTGACCGCTTCATGGCGTTGGGTGGCTCGGAGTCCGGAATCCCCATGCTGCGCTCGGTCTCGGAAAGCGTGGACGACCGCACCCAACTCACGGACAACCTCTCGGTGCAGTACGGCTTCACGCTCGATTCGATATCCTTTGGCGACCATTTGAACTCTTTCAGCCCCTACGCGCGGCTGGCCTACTCGATGGACGATGGCGGCGAGTTATCGTTAGCCTACACCTCGGGAAATGCGCGGCCCGATCTGGCGGATGGCGCCGCCGAAGATTCAGAGCTCCAGCGCGATCTCACTCGCGATCTTAATAGTGTCGGAATGTTCCCGCGCCTCTCGCTGCTCAACGGCCGGGTGAAACAACAGCGGGGCAATGAACTCGAGTTGACGTATTCCCGCAAGGTGGGTTCGCGGAAGTATGAGCTATCAGCTTACCGCGAGTCGGTATCGAATGCGGCGCTCTCGATTATCGCTCCGGAGAGCATGTACGCCGGCGGCGACCTGCTTCCGGACCTTTTCACTGGCAACGGGATTTTCAACGCGGGCGATTACCGCAGCTCGGGCTATACCGGCTCGGTCACCCAGAATCTTGGGGACCACGTGACCGCCACTTTGATGTACGGAACCATGAACGGCCTTACGGCAGCCCCCGGCGAACTCACCAGCAACGACCCTGATGAGTTGCGCTCCTTGATTCGGGCCGGACGCAGGCAGGCGGCGACCGCCAGAATCACGGCCACTTCTCCGTGGACCGGCACGCGTCTGGTGGCCAGCTATCAGTGGTCGGGAGACAGCCGCTGGGTTCTCCCCGGCCGGCTTTACACCACCGAGGCTACGCGGCCGCTGCCGGGGCTGAACATCTACGTTCGCCAGCCGATACCGGGATGGGCGTTACTGCCGTGGCGCATGGAAGCCACCGCTGACCTGCGCAACCTGCTGGCCCAGGGCTACCTGCCGCTGGACGCAGGCGGTGTCCAGCAAGTTGTACTGATACAGAATCCCCGCAGTTTCCGCGGGGGCCTCAGCTTTATCTTCTAAGAGCACCGGCGGCGAAGACCGCCGGCGTTACGTAGCGCTGGCGATCTTGTCGCCGGTGCAGTTGCTTGCAGCGTCAGTTCTCCTGTTGCTGATTCGCGCCGCCACGGCCGCCGCGCCCGCTGCCCTCACCAGGGCGCGGTATCGCCAGACCAACCAGTTCCGAACCCTCGCCGGCTCGTCCAGCCACCACGGCCACAATGAACTGCCGGCCATTCACCAGGTAAGTCATCGTGCCCCCAGTGAGGCTCGCGCCGAGCTCGATCGCATGAATCTGCCGGCCGGTTGCTTTTTCGATCACGCGCAAGTTGTTGCTGCCCTCAAACAGCAGCGTCTTCGTAACCAGGATCGGCGAGCGCTGCCCGCCGCCCCAATTGCTGGCATCAATGTTCGCGGCCTTCAGCGCTGGATTGTTGACGATGCTGTCGGCCGGTTTGCCGTTGGGAATCATCCAGACGTGCTCGCCGGTGTTCAGATTGATCGCGGTGATCCGGCCGTACGGGCCCTTGATCAACGGCAGGCCCATCACGGTCGGGCCGCCCAAGCCGCCGCCCGCGATATACTCCATCTCCGACCGTATGCCGCCCGGTTGCAGCGACGACAGGTACGGAGTGGTGACCGACGGCACGTACAAAATGCCGGTCTCGGGGTCGACCGAAGCGCCCATCCAGTTAGCGCCGCCGCCGGCCCCTGGCAATTGAATCGTGGCCAGCTTGCCGCCAGTGTCTTTGACGATGGGCGGCGTGTAAATCGGCCCCAGCACATATTGCGAAGCCATCTTCAGGGCGGCTGCTTTGATTTCCGGAGTGTAGTCGGCCAAATCCGCCTCGGTGACTCCCTGGCGATCGAAAGCGGCGGGCTTGGTCGGATAGGGTTGCGTGGGCGAATACCACTCGTCGGGCGCGCTGCCTTTGGGCGCCGGCCGCTCCTCGATCGGAAACACCGGCTGGCCGTTGGTACGATCGAAAACGAAGGTGTATGCCGTCTTATTCACTTGTGCCAGAGCTTTGATCTTCTTGCCGTTCACCGTGAGGTCGAGCAGGATGGGCGCAGCCGGAATATCGTAATCCCACATCTCGTGATGGATCAGCTGGTAATGCCAGACCCGCTTGCCGGTCTTCGCATCCAGGCAAACGATGCTGTCGGAAAACAGGTTGTTGCCCGGACGCTGTCCGCCATAAACATCGCCGCTCGGCGCCTCCACCGGAATGTAAACATAGCCGAGCTCTTCGTCGGCGGTGAGCGGACCCCATGCGCCGGTATTGCCCGTGAATTTCCACGAATCGACGCCGCTGGCATCTTTGCCCCAGGTCTCGACGCCCGGTTCGCCGGCCTGCGGGACGGTGTGGAACGTCCACAGCAACTTCCCCGTGCGCACGTCATAGCCGCGGATGTAGCCCGGAACGTTGTCCTTCTTGGGCAGCGCCACGCCCACGCGCAGAGCCGCGCCCACCACCGCCACATCGCGAATAATGATGGGCGGAGAGGTGGCGCCGATGGTGCCCTTTTCGACCACCGGCCGATCCAGGCCCTTCCACAAATCGACGTGCGCGTCCGTACCGAAGCCGGCGATCGGCAGTCCGGTCTTGGCGTTCAACGCGACCAGTTGATAGCCGGGCGTGACGAACAGGATGCGCTCATCGCCGCGGCCATCGGTCCAATACGAGACGCCGCGGTTATTGGCGCGCACCGCGCCGCGTTCGGCGGTATCGTCGCCGCGATAGACCCACAGGGTTTCGCCAGTGGCCGCATCCGCCGCCACCAACGTGCGTGCCGCGCCGGCCGTGAAGTATAACCGGCCGCCCACCATCAGCGGAGTCACTTCCCAGGCCGCCTGCGGCGCGGACCCCATATTCTGCGCCTTCCATCGCCAGATCACTTGCAGGTTTTTGACGTTGTCCGCATTGATCTGATCGAGCGGCGAATACCGCGTGCTGCCGGAGTCGCCTCCATTCACGCGCCATTCGCCAGTGGCGGGCGTTCCCTGCTGCCCCTCGGCGGGCATCAGGCAGGCGGCGCATAGAACCAATGTCCAAAAACCGGTGCGACTCATTTCAGCTTGCCTCCAAATCTGGGATCGAGCGACCCAACTTCCTGAGTTTAGGTCTCGGGGCGGTGGGGTGCAACTATGCCGGATGGACAACCGGGGAGAACTAAGCGGGGCCAAGAAACGGCCGAACTGCTGCAGAGAAGCCCTTGCCTTGGGAATGCCCGGCAGGTTTATCCGAATTGACTCTATTCAGACTAGGAATCAGAGTATAATCGGACATAGGATCAGGAGTGAGCAATGGCTTTGAAGACCAAGAGGAAACCGATCGAGCCTACGACGATCAATCGTGCTCGAAAGGCCAAGTTCCAAGCGGACCTCGCGCTGGCGGAGAATCGCGCGGTACGGCGGCTCAAAGAAGAATTGCAGCTCTCGAGCAATACGGATTTCCTGTCCGATGCCGTGGCTCTTTTTCAATGGGCCGTGTCTGAGCGGAAACTGGGACGCCGGATCATCAGCGAGAGCGTGGGCGGAGAGCGCAACGTGCTCGTTTTTCCCCGTCTGGAAAGAGTAGCGCCAGACACTTCACTGCCACGGGTCCAGATCCAGTGGACGGAGCGCGAGCTTCAGAGTTTGGCCAAGCTTACAACGGCAGGAGAGGCAAACCATCCCACGGAGGCCCTGATTCGGGCCATGCGGGATTGAATGGCCATTGTTATTCGCCGTCTCGAAGAGCATGACGAGGTGAAGCGCTTCGATTGTGGCGACGAGCCCCTCAACCATTACCTAAAGCTCCACGCCTGGGGAAATCAAACGAAAAGTTCGATCGGCGTCAGCTACGTCGCTGTAGACGATCTCGCCCCGCGAGCGGTGATTGGCTATTTTACCTTGGCGATGGCGAGCGTGCCGCGCGGCGCATTTCCGAAGAAGCATGTTCGCGGCCTGCCTCCCTACGAGCTCCCGCTGATTCTTCTGGCGCGTTTGGCCGTGGATCGTCGGTTTGCTGGCCGGGGACTTGGGCACGCGCTGATTTCCGAAGCGTTCCGCATCAGCTTGCGCGTCGCCGATGAGGTTGGGTGCCGTTGCATCATCACCGACGCGTACCGGGAACGTGTCGTTTGGTATGCGCGATATGGGTTTGTGGCCATCGAAGGTGGAGCGCCGAATGGTCCCCAGAGAATGTTTCTCGACCTGCGGACCGTCCGTGCGGCCCTAGAACGGTGACCATCCCAACCGGGCGCTGACAAAGCTCGCCAAGTCGTGCGCAAGGGACTCCACAACGCCTCTCGCTGGCCACTTGTCTTGGAGGATGCTGGAAGGGTACAGTCGTATAAGGATGAAAGCGAAGCGCGCGGCCCCAGTCCTTGAGAAGACCGATAGTTGTAGACAAAACTTGGGCGGTTAGCTCAGTTGGTTAGAGCGCCTGCCTTACAAGCAGGAGGTCCGCGGTTCGAGCCCGCGACCGCCCACCATCAAGATCAACCACTTGCAGAGATTCCAAAGCGCACTTACAACAAGTTGGACTTCACTTTGGGTGAAACCTTGGGGAGTATGGAGAGAGCGATGCAGCAATACACCATAAAATTCAGCCGGGCCATTTGGTTGACTCCCATTGACGACGCAGGAAAGCCGACTGGCGACTACGAAGCAAAGGAGGGGGAAGCATTCCGAGTCATCAAAGAAGAACATTCTGACGCTTCATCTCCAGGTGTGACCTTCACCATGATTGCAATGGCTGGTGGAGGGAGCATCTGGGCCGAACGCCGGTTCATTGCGCCCACAACCGCTCTTAGGAGTTCATCTTATTAGCAGCGCCCTTTTTTGGGGAAAACTTGGTGGCTCCCCCAGCCAATCGTTTTAGTGACTGGCTGGGGTTAGCCTGTTGAGGTTTTAATGCAGCTTCAAAAGCGCTACCAGCCCCTTCACAAACTGGACCGACAGAAAGACTCTGAAGGCCAGCAGTTCCAGAGTGGTCAGTGTTTCGAAAAACTTCATTCTTTCCTCGCGATTACCCTTTAATTGCTTGGTAACCTTCTCCAAGCGTATCAGGGCAGCCTGCCGCCTGAGACCCCTCTTTTAGGGCTAATCGAAAGAGCTTCTATCGCCTCCCGCTTCGCCTGCATCCTGACGTGCCTGTAGCGTTCCAGCATGACGCGACAAGTGCCCGGCAAGGGAGGGCCATGATGGTGGAATCGGACGCGCCGCTTTCGGCCGCGCCGGGACCCGGATTCCTTGGCCCGGTACCTTTGCAGAGCGCTCCGGACTGTGGCACGTAGCCCCTAGGATCCGCGCGGTGCCAGTTGGCAAAACACATCGGGCAGATTCAGAGTTACGATTGTGGGCATGGACGATGTGGCCGCAATCATCAGATCAATTGCTCGCAATCCTGAACTGGTGCACGTAGACAGCCCGGAATCGTATACAGGCTTTGGAGAAGGGCGTACACTGTTTGACATCAGCCCACATGGTGAACGACTGCGGGTGTTCATGGAAAAAAATAGATCAGAGTTTGGGGATGCTGCCTTTCGCCTAGCTCCGGACGGGGCATTCAGGTGGTTTCAGGACGGCGATATTAAAGTCCATGTCCTTTATCACAAGCATAAATCTGCCGAACGAATCTTCAGCAGCCCAACAATGCGTCAGCTTGAACAGGAACACCCTGAGCTTTTCTCAGACTGATGCTTTCGCAAGGTTCTCCCACCGCATGTAGGCCACCGTGGGTCGGATTGTGGCGCCGGTTCACTGCGCTAGAGTAACCTAAAGGGCAGATGATGAAGCTGCTGCTACTCGGCCTGGTGTTTATGCTGGTCGCCATATCGGCACCGTGCCCGGCGGTGTTTATGCCAAAGCGTTATGCTTGCCCGATCCACGATGGCCGCGTTGGCGTCTTCCAGCGTAGCGAAAATTTACATGGCGTTGTGGTGGCCGTGTATCGCTGTCCGCTGGACCATGAATTTGTCGTCCGAATGTGCAAGTGAAAAGACAGCCTGCCATTGGCGCAATAGGCTTGTGACCAGGGCGGTTCGCGATGGCAAAGACGCGCGCGGTTTGTGCGTGTGCGAAGCCACTACTTCCAGGCCGAGTAAACCGGCTTACCCAGTAAGAACGCCGCGTTCGCATTCTGTCTTGGCCGGAATTTCTGTACTCGCCCGTTGTCCACTTCGGCCACGTAGAAATTGCCTTCCTGGTCCACGCTGAATCCGTGGACTCCCCAGAAGCCACCGGGAAAATCGCCCCACGTTCCCCAGGAGTAGAGGAAGTGTCCCTCCAGGTCGTACTTCAACATTTTCGAAGTTCCGCGATCGAAGGCCCACAGGTTGCGATCGGCGCCGATATACAGCAAGTGAATGTCGGACGGCTCCGCGCCCATGCTCCATTCGTAGAGAAACTTGCCGTTCTCGTCGAACACCTGAATCCGATGGTTGGCCCGGTCGTTCACGAATACGTGGCGCGTCTGCGGATCGACCGCGAGGCCGTGCACGTTATTGAAGTAGCCTGGGCGCTTGTCGTTCGGCGGCGTGCCCTTCTGTCCCCAATCCAGGAGGAACTTGCCGTCCTTATCGAACTTCGCAACGCGCGTGCCGTTGTATCCATCCGCCACGAAGAGAGTGCTATCGGGCAGCCACGCCAGAAAGGTCGGCCGGTTGAAATGAGTGCCGTCCGCGCCCTTCACAGTGGGCGTGCCAAGGGTCTGCACTAATTGTTTCCCATCGTGCGAGAACTTGTAGATGGCATGCATGTGATCGTCGACCACCCACACGTGCTTCTCCGGATCGTAGGGGTTGATGGCGACGTAGTGCGGCCGCTTAAAGATTTTGTCCCACTGGGTCCACGTCTCGACGATGTTCCCGTTGGCATCCACCACCGTCAGGCAATGTTCCCACTTCGCGTCCACGCCCACCGTGCCCTTCCAAAGCTTGGGACCATCGTCGGGGTCCTGGCCGCTGCCTCCCGCTCCGGGCAGCGCGGCCACCGTCGCATCGCGCCACGGCAACCGGCCAATCGGGAACTGAAGGCTCGGTCCGAACTCGGGAATCAGCCGCGTCTCCGGGCGGGGAATGTTCGGCAGTTCGCCGCGGAAAACCAGGAAGACCCGGTTGGGGCTCTCGGCGTAGATACTCTGGCCGGCGCCCCAGGTCCACTTCTCGTTCCCCGGAAGGCTGCTGATATTCTTCGGCCAGTCCTTGACCGGCTCGTAGCCGCCGAATGGGTCCTGTCCGCCGACTTGCCCTGGAACCGCTGCGAAGCCGAGGCCGGGCTTCTCTTTGCCCTGGACCGGCGTCACTCGACTGCCCACCACAAACCCCATCACAAAGATCACTGCGATGACCAGAACCACCGCCAGATGCCGCCGCATAATTCCCTCCTACGTGGCACAGGCATTCGTGCCTGTGTCGGGTCGTCCCGGTACGATATCACCAACCCGAGAAACAGGCAAGCAGGTGGGGCATGCTTGAGCTTGCCCAGTCGGGCCTACGGTTCCAGCGATGCTGCATACGCGGCGATCGCCAGCAGGTCATCCTCGTTCAAATTGGCCACGACTTTTTTCATCAGAGCGGCCGACGTCCCGCTGTAATCGTCGCTCTTAAACTGATACAACTGCCGGACGATGTAGATGGGATGCAGGCCCGCGATGCGCGGTACGTCGCCCAGACCCTTCAGCCCGTCACCATGACAAATCGTGCAGGCGATCGTTTTCCCTGCCCCGCCAGTTGCCAGCTTCTGGCCCTTCGCAACGCTCCCCATCGGCACATACGCGACAAATCCGGAGTGCGGATCGCGGCTGCTTGCCCGGACGGCATCCTGCGGCAATTCGACAATGCGATCGCCCAGTGGTTCCGTGCCGCCCGACGGCAGCGGCAAGCGCATTCGTCCTTTGGCGGCCACGTAGCTCTTCGGCACGCTCTGGCTCTCCTCCACCGTGACCCAGATGGTAGGTTTCAGCGCCGCAAACCACTCCGCGGCTATGCGCACATCTTCCTCCGACGTCACCTTCGCGATGGCGTTCATGCGCGCTGGATCCTTCCGCGTTCCGTTCTTGAAGTCCGCCATCTGCCGCACCAGATACTCCACCGGCATGCCGGCGATATCGGCCGATTCGGGATGGCCCTGCCCGGTCATCAGATGGCACGCCCCGCAAGCCAGCGCATTGGAACCGCTGCGTCCTTCGATAACTCTCGGCAGCAAACCATGCTCGTCGGGAAACCAGTCCGGCGGGTGGGAGAGATCGTCGATCTCCGCGGCCGTATACGCTTTCGCGCTGTCTGGTATGTGGATCATGGCCCCGGTCTCGCGAGTCTGCGGTTGATCCTTGTCCGGCACCAGAAACGCCCACGCGGGGCGGGAGCCGGCGGCTTGAGGGGCCTGCGCTATGGTGGCCAGAACGAACGCGAGCGCCAGGAGCGGCGCCCACACAAGATTCCTCATACAGCCTCCGTCCGCTACTTTTGCGGCTTGGCTTCGTTCTTCAGAAACGCGTCGAAGTTCACGTTGTCTTCGCAGATCATTTCCGTGATGTTCCAGGTGGGATGCAGCGCAAACCGGATCTGTCCGCCCCACGGCTTGGTATACGCTTTGGGATCTTCGATGGTGATGTCGTTCTGCATAGTATTCGCATCCACGCGCCGGATGCGCTCGACAACATGCAACGCGTCGCTGTGCGGATGCCCGCCGCGGTCGAGCCAGGTCTTGTCGTTGAAGCTGATCGTATCCACCACCAGCGTGTCTCCCTCCCACTTGCCGATTGAATCGCCCATCCAGCTGGGCCCCAAAGCGGTATTGTGCGGACGTCCGTCGGTGAAGATCTGGCGGATATAGTGGCCGAACTCAAATATCATCAGGACGCGGCCGGGCGTCTGCACGATTTCCATGGGGAAGGGCTGCAGGAAGATGCGCGGCACGCCGGGCGGGAAACACCCCGTGGCGCTGATCGTTGTGGGATTCACGGGGTCGTTCGAATCCTCCACTGCGCGGGGCCCAAAAGAAGGCTTGTTGGCCTTGAACCGCTCCTCGGCCCAGGGTGTCATCGCGGGTTCGTCCTTGCTGAAGGTGTACGACAGGTAGCGGGCATTGGGGCCGCCCGCCACGTTCCAGACTCCGGAAAGGTCTGGCGCTTTGGCAGGCGCAGGCTGCTGAGCAGACATCATAGCCGGCACAAGGAACATAGCTGCCAGCGCAAGAATCGATGCCGTGGAGCGATTTCGCATTTGACGTGCCTCCGAACTAATTGCCAGCCGCCGTTTTGAGCTCTTCTCCGTTGACCACGGTCTTGGTGATCCACAGGGAATTGGCGCCGCTCTTCGCGCGGAAGCCGGTAATGGTGATCTGGTCCCCTGGCTTGAGCGAAGTCGCGCTCCAGCCGGCGCGGAGCAAATGATTCGGGCTGGTCAGCTCACCTTGCCATTTCTGAAGCTCGCCTTTCTCGTCTTTGGCATCGAGAGAGACGATGCAATGCGGATTGTTAAACTGGAAATCGACGACCGTCCCTTTGACGGTGACCGGTTCCGCCGTGTTGTATCCGGCCTGCCCGTGGTGGGCCAGAGCCGACCCTTGCATCAGAACAAGACCAGTGGTTACAGCTAGGAAGGTCAGTAACTTACGTTTCATCGGCGCACCTCTGAGGTCCGGGCCAATATATCACCGGCTTCTTGGACGTGTCAATGACTCCGATGGCATGCATGGAATGCGCGCAAGAACTGCACCGGCGACAAGATCGCCAGCGCTACGTAACGCCGGCGGTCTTTGCCGCCGGTGCAGTTATGTTCCGAAATTAGGTGTGATCGAGGATGATTTTCAGACGCCCATCCTCCCCATCTTCAACCATCCCCAGCGCCGTCTCCAACTCCCCCAGTGACATCCTGTGCGTAACCAGCGGCTCTAACCGCACCGCGCCCCGTTCCAAGAGCTCGATCATAGCCGGGAAATCCTCCGCCTTGGCGGCGCGCCCATTCGTCAGCGTAAGTTCCTTGAAGTACAGGTCGTAGAACGGCAGCGCGCCCTCTTTAGCGCTCGATATACCAAACAGCAGCAGGTGGCCGCCGACGCGCGCCATGCGAATGGCCTCGGCCAGCGACGCCATCACTCCCGTCGATTCAATCACCACATCGGCGCCACGGCCGGCGGTCGCATCCAAAACCTTGCGCAACGCCGCGGGCCCGGACTCGATGGTCACATCCGCGCCCATAGCTTTCGCCATCTCGCGCTTGAACGGGCTGCGGCTGATTCCGATCACCGTGCCTGCGCCCCGTGCCTTGGCCAGTTGGACGTGCAGCTGGCCGGAGACTCCCAGGCCCACCACAGCCACCGATTCGCCCACAAAAAGAGGTGTCCGCCGCTGACCATGCAAACAGGTAGTCGCCACTTGAATCAGCGGCGCCGTACGCATGTCGACGGACTGCGGCAGCCGAAAGACGTGACTGGCCGGGACGGCGGCATACTCGGCAAAGCCGCCATCCGAATCGCGCCCGATCAGGCTGCCGGTGGGACACAGGTTCGTCTGGCCGTTGCGGCAGTGGAAACACGCGCCGCAAAATACCACCGGATCGATCACCACCCGGTCGCCCCGCCGGATGCCGCCAGCCCCGTTGCTCTCCACAACTTCGCCGGCGATTTCGTGGCCCATGATCCGCGGGTAGGTGACGGGGATGGCGCCGTTGTAGATCTTCAAGTCCGTCCCGCAAAGCCCAGTGTGCGTGATGCGCACGAGCACGTCGCCCGCGCCGCCGGCCGGGGTGGTGACTTTATCGAGCGCCAGCTCACCGGGCGCCTTGAGCACCATCGCTTGCATGGAGACTTCAATATACATCGGCGGTTGCTTTCCCTGCGGTCGGGTGATGTAATCGAACGACATCTTTCCGCAACCGACCAATGGCTCAAGCTACGCTTTCCACAGCCCGCCTTACCAGTCATCAGAAGCGCGCCTTCTGGGCCGCCTGGGGGGGTTGGACCATGGACGGGATGGACTCTTTCATACTCTCGCTCGTGCTGGTCCCGGCCTTGCGCGATGTTTTGCCCAAGTCCGGAATTCCCGCCACCACGGCCAACGTCGGGTTTTACGGTGGCCTGCTCTTTGCGCTGTTCATGGTCGGGTGGGGCGCCGCTTTGGTATGGGGGCCGATTGCCGACCGCTTCGGCCGCGCCCGCACGTTGATGCTCACCATTGTCTGGTTTTCCCTCTTCACCTTGCTGGCTGCTCTCTCGCAGGGGGTGTGGTCCCTGGCCATTTTTCGGTTCCTCGCCGGCATCGGTATCGGCGGAGAATGGTCCATCGGAGCTTCGCTGGTTTCCGAATCGTGGCCGGAAGAACGCCGCACCTGGGGCGCGTGCATGATGCACACGGGATACTATTTCGGGCTCCTGCTGGCGGCCCTGGCGAACTACTACGTCGGCAGTCGATTCGGCTGGAGGTACATGTTCGTACTGGGTGGATGCCCGGCTCTGTTAGTCGCCTTCCTTTATAACCGTCTGCACGAGCCGGCCATCTGGAAAAATAAGCGCGCCGAGCTCGGCGAGCACTACACCATGCACCGCGCCTTTTTGAAACTGTTTTCACAACAGTATCGCCGCCGCACCATCCTTAACTCGATCTACCTGATCGTGTCCATTGTGGGGTTGTGGGCGGGATCGGTGTATGTGCCGTCGGCGGTAACTTATCTCGCCGACCAAAGCGGCAAGAGCGCCATGCAAGGTGCGCAGCTGGCATCCTACGCAACGGCGATTTTGGGAATCGGCACGATTGTCGGCGCGGTGCTGACGCCACTAGTCATCCGGCGCTTGAATCGCCGAGCCACTCTGGCGGTCTTCTTCGCGTTAATGTTAGTGTTCCTGCCGCTGTCATTCGGCCATGTGTTCTACCTGGGGACGGGCGCGCTGGGCTGGTTCCTGGTGTGCACCTTTTTTCTGGGCCTGGGCGGCGCCAACTTCGTGGTGTATTCCTTCTGGCTGCCGGAACAGTACAGTACCGAATGTCGTGTTAGCGCATTTGCCTTTTGCACCAATATCGGCCGCTTTGCGGGCGCGGGACTCACCTTTTTGGTGGGCGCCGGCATCCGCCACTTCCAGACCCTCGGTACACCAGTGGCTCTAACAGCCGTGGCTTTCGCCGTAGGACTGCTGTTGTTGCCTCTTGGAGTGGAAACCAAGGGCAAATCTCTGCCGGCCTGAGGCGGCAGGAGGAGAATTGAAGATGAAGAGAACGACGACCAGCCGGTGCTTTTTCCTGGCGGCCTTCTTGTTTGCGTTTTCACTCGCGCATGCCCAAACAGCATTGATCATTCCTCAGATTGTGGATGGCGGGGCCTGGCTGACCACCATTGCCCTCACCAACACCAGCGCGAGCCAAGCGGTTGTCAGCCTGAATTTTTTCCAGGAGACCGGCGGGGGCAACACTTCCAGTTGGCCCCTCAACTTCGTGGAGATGACTTCCGCTCAGACGCAGGACATCGCTCTTCCCGGGGGGAGTTCGGTGTTCCTGCATACGCTGGGCACCGCCGCCGCTACCACTATCGGCTGGGCTCAGTTGTCGGAGACGAGCGCGTCCGTAGTGGCCTATGCCATCTTCACGCAGCGGGTGCCGGGCCGGTCGGATCAGGATGGAACCGCTCCAGCCGCCGCTGCTATAAGCCGGATCCTGGTGCCCTTCGATAACACCAACGGAGCCGTCACCAGCATGGCGATCGCCAATACGACCCAGTCCAGCGAATCCATTTCCGTGGGGATTAGGAGTGCGTCGACAACCACCCAGGCGACTGCCATCACACTTCCCGCCGATGGGCATGAGTCGTTTACGTTCCCCACGCAGTTTCCGACCACCGCCGGACAAAGTGGCTTGGCCGAGTTCTACGCCGCCAGCGGCAGTTTTTCGATCTTGGCGCTGAAGTTCAATTCCGGCGCCTTCACCACGGCTCCGGTATATAGCGCTACCGGGCCGCCCATCATCATATCCAGCAGCAGCGGCGGCGGATCCGGCAACATCATAGTGGGCTCATTTCCCCTGATGAAGATTAATACCAGCAGCGCGAGTCTCCCGCCGGCGACGGGCTCGGTCGTGGATCAAATCGCCGGAGGCTTCGCCAGCTACTCACCGGCAGAATTCCAGTTGGCATACCCGGCAGCCACATTCGGGCCCTGCGGCGTGGTCGACTCCACCTACCCTATCCTCGGAAAGGCCCCGGATAGTGCAGATAGCTTTCTGGACGCAGGTACAATCAACATCAGCGGCCCAGGTTTTCCTTCGGGTTCCAAGTTAGGGACAATCCCGGAAACCAACGGCCCATTCTATTACTACGCGTCTGCAACCGGCTCGACGCTCGCCTACGGTGGTACCTATACGATCAGCAGCAATGGCGGCACCCAAGTCGGCCCTTTCAGCATTTCCGGGACCCTCCCCACCAGCTTTTCGGTGACGAATTGGGACCAAATCACCTCCATCAATCGCTCCGCGGACCTCCCCGTAAGCTGGGCTGGGAGCGGATTCGGCACGGTAATCCTCGGTGCTTCGGGCACAACCCAAACCGCGACCACCAAGCACAGTGTGTCGATCAGCTGCGTGGTCGCGGCGAGTTTAGGCACGTTCTCGATTCCGCAGGCCGCTCTGGCGATGCTGCCGGCCATTGCGGCGTCAACCGGTGCTAACGCCGGCGAACTGCTGGTGACGGCGGTTGCCGGAACGGGGGGCACGGTTGGGACCCCATCGCAAGCCCTCACCCCCAGCCTTGTGGGCGGCGGCCAGGTCAATTACGGGAACTTCGGGGCTGCTCTGAGCGTGGTGAAGTCCCTGTCGATACAGTAGCTCGCGTCGGGACCCACTAACCCCCGCTCCCTTACGGTCGCGGTTCGGTAAAAGCGCTCTGTACCGGTACGCACCTGCTGTTACCGAACCGCGACCGTAAAGGAGCGGGGGTTAGTGGCCGATCGGGATTCCTGATTGACACTCCCATCCAGGCACGCTACCCTCGTATCCACGGTGGCGTCGTTACCGCCGCTGAGTGCCTTCCCTGGTCCAAGATGCTGAAGGCTCCCCCGCGCTGAGCCGGAAATATAGCTAAATCAGGAGGAGAGTTGAAGAGTAAGAAAATGAGCATCAGCCGGTGTTTTTTCGCGGCCGCGTTCTCGTTTGCGTTTTCATGCGCGCAGGCCCAGTCAACACTGATCATTCCTCAAATCGTTGATGGCGGGGCCTGGCTGACTACCATCGCCCTCACCAATACCAGCGCGAGCCAGACCGTCGCCAGCCTGAGTTTTTTCCAGGAAACCGGCGGGGGCAACACTTCGAGTTGGCCCCTCAACTTTGTGGAAATGACTTCCGCGCAAACGCAGAACCTGGTCCTGGCGGGAGTGAGCTCGCTGTTCTTGCACACTCTGGGCACAGCCGCCACGACGACCATCGGCTGGGCGCAACTGTCGGAGACGGATGCTTCCGCCCCGGTTGTCGCCTACGCCATCTTCACGCAGCGCGTCCCGGGCCGGTCCGATCAGGATGGTACCGCTCCTGCCGCGGCTGCCGTGAGCCGAATCCTGGTGCCTTTCGACAACACTAGCGGAGCCGTCACCAGCATGGCGATTGCGAATACCACATCGTCCAGCGAAACCATTAATGTGGGGATCCGGACGGCCTCGGCAACTACTCAGCCAATGGCGATCACGCTTCCCGCCGATGGGCATACGTCGTTTGGATTCCCCACGCAGTTTGCAGCGACCGCCGGACTGAGCGGCCTGGCTGAGTTCTACGCCCCGAGCGGCAGTTTTTCGATCCTCGCGCTGAAATTCAATTCCGGTGCTTTCACCACGGCCCCCGTGTATTCCGCTACCGGGCCGCCCATCATCGCATCCAGCAGCGCGGGCGGTGGCGGAGCCGGCAACATCGTGGCGGGCGGGTTTACGGTGGCTCAAGTTACAGTTACTCTCGCGAGCGGGGGCGGCACTTCAGAAACCATCGGCGGCAATTTCTCCAGCTTTACATCGGCCGAATGGCAGGCGCCATTCGCAGCGCCAACGTTCGGGCCTTGTGGTGTGCTCGACATCACCCCTGCAAGCCCTCCCCTGGGTCCGGATACCTATCTGGATGCAGGTACGGTCACCGTAAGCGGCCCCAATTTGCCCTCCGGCACAAACATACCGGTATCCCACACTAAGATGGGTCCATCCTATGACTACAGGGCTGCAACCGGCACGACGCTCGCGTTTGGCGGCACCTATACGATCACCGGTAGTGGCGGCACGCAAATCGGCCCATTCAGCGCTTCGGCGACCCTCCCCAAAAGTTTTACTTGGACAAATTTCGATGCCATCACCTCGATTAATCGCGCCAATGGAGTCACCGTCAACTGGACTGGGAGCGGATTCGATACGGTAGGCATCGGCGTTACGGGCCAGAGCCTGACAACCAGTGAAACCGTGACAGTTTCCTGCCTGGTTGCGGCGAGCTTAGGTACGTTCTCGATTCCGCAGGGCGCTCTTGCCCTGCTATTTCCCACGCAAGTAGCTACTTTGACAGTGACCGCAACTACAGCCCCCAACCCGGGGACGACAGCACCATTTCGGAGCACCGTACAAACCCTCGTCCCAAGCCTGGTGGGTGGGGGTCAAGTCAATTATGGTGCCATCGGGGGCCAGCTCAGTGTGTTAAAGAGCCTGTCGATACAGTAGCCGCCAAACCACCGCTCCCTCTGGTCACGGCTCGGTAAGCGCGACATCTTACCGAGCCGTGACCAGAGGGAGCGGTGGTTTGGCGGTTTGGTTGTTTGACACCCCAACACGGCCACTGATACGCTCGTTTTAAAGGCCCGGCCCAGGGCATGCCGAAAACTCACTTCACTCTCAACGGCCAACCAACCACGGTTTCTTACGAACCCGGGATGCATTTCCTCGAAGTTTTGCGCGAGGAGTGCGGTGTAGTCTCGCCCAAGAACGGCTGCGCTCCCGAGGGCAGCTGCGGCTGCTGCACGGTCCTGGTAGACGGCCAGCCGGTGCTGGCTTGCCTGCGCAAGCCGGAACAGGTGGAGGGCCACGAGGTTGTCACGCTTGAAGGAATTCCGGAGCCGATGCGCCGCGTATTGGGCGAAGCCTTCGTGCTCGAGGGCGGTGTCCAGTGCGGTTTTTGTATCCCCGGGATTCTGGTCCGCGCATCTTCGCTGGTTGAGAAAGGGCGCACGGATGACCGCGATGCGGTCGCGCAGGCTCTCTCCGGCCACCTCTGCCGCTGCACCGGCTACGGCCGCATTATCGACGCCATTCAAACCGCCGGTGACGCCTGGAAGAACGGCAAGCACCTGCCCCGCAGCGAACCGCGCCGGCATTTCTATTTTGGCGAAGAGTATGGGAGAACTCGCGGCGCGCTGCTGACTAACGGAAAGCACGCCAACGAAAACCACGGCAACGGCGTCGGCCAGTCGCTGGCGCGATATCGCGGGTTGGAGCAGGCGTTGGGCGAGAATCCATTCGTGGACGATATGCGCGTCCCGGGGATGCTCCACGCAGCGCCGGCGCTCAGCGCGCACCCGCGGGCCAAGGTTCTGGCGATCGACACGTCCGCTGCGCAGGCGATGCCGGGAGTGGTCCGGATCCTAACCGCGGCCGATGTTCCCGGACAGCGCGGCACGGGTCTGGCGATCCCCGACCTACCCATTTTTGTAGCTGTGGGTGAGACCACCTGCTGTGTCGGGGACATGTTTTGCCTGGTGATTGCCGATACCGCATTCCACGCGCGCCAGGCCGCGGAGAAGGTCAAAGTCGACTACGAAGTATACCCGCCGGTGACGGATCCATTCGCCGCGCTCGAACCGGATGCGCCCCAGGTGCACGCCGCCGGCAATCTGCATGTCCATCCGAACCTGCTCGAGACGACTGCATTCTCGCGCGGCGATGTGGATAGCGCGCTGGCCGGCGCAGCGCATGTGATCGAGCATACCTTCGCTACGCAACTGGTCGATCCGGCGTTTCTCGAACCGGAGGCCTGCCTGGCGCTGCCGCAGGGCAAGGGCGTCAAGGTGCACAGCCAGAGCCAGGGCTCCACGTTCGATAAGAGCCAGATCGCCAAGGTTTTGGACATCCCGGCGGAAGACGTGGAAATCGCGCTGGCCGCGAGCGGCGGAGCATTCGGCGCCAAGGAAGAGCTCTCGATACAGGCGCAGACTGCGCTGGCAGCGTATCTGCTGGGCCGTCCGGTAAAGACCGTTCTCACGCGCAAGGAGTCCACGCAGCTACATCCCAAGCGCCATCCCATGACCTTGAAGTACACGGTGGGCGCCGATGCCGAAGGCCACTTACTGGCAGCGCGGGTGCGCATCGTCGGCGACACGGGCGCGTATGCGGGAACGGGCGGCAAGTGTTTGTTGCGCGCCGCTTGCCACTCCTGCGGCCCTTACCGCGTACCCAACGTGGATATCGAAGCCAAGGCCGTGTTCACCAATAACCCGACCAGCGGCGCCATGCGCGGTTTTGGCACCAACCAGGCGCACTTCGCACTCGAAGGCATGATGGACCTGCTGGCGGAACGAGTGGGCGTGGATGGCTACGATATCCGCGAGCGCAACGTTTTGAACCCCGGCGACGCTTTCGGCACCGGTCAGATCATGCGCGAGAGCTGCGGCATCCGGCAAACTCTCGAAGCGGTGAAAGATATCTACAAGAGCGCGAAATATGCCGGCATCGGATGCGGCATCAAGAGCACCGGGATTGGCAACGGCACCATCGATAGCGGCCACGCCATCATCCGCGTGGTGCCAGGCGGGCGGCTGGAAATCCTGACCGGCTACACGGAAATGGGGCAAGGCGTCTTCACCACGATTCGCCAGGCGGTGTGTCAGGAGACCGGCCTGCCGCTCGATATCATGACCGTTCGCTGGGACAAAGAGCTGGGCGCAAAGTGCGGTGAGACGTGGGCCTCGCGTGCTACCACGCTCAGTTGTGCCGCGACCGAGCGCGCCGCCAGCCAACTGGCCGCCGATCTGCAGCACTCGACACTGGAAGAGCTGGCCGGCCGCGAGTACAGCGGCGACTACGTTTGCAACTTCACCACGCGGCCCGGCACACCCGAAGCGGTCACCAATCCTACTACGCACCTGACCTTCAGCTACGCCACACAAGTGGTGATCCTGGGCGAAGACGGGCGGATTGAGCGCGTGGTGGCGGCGCACGACGTGGGCCGCGCCATCAACCCGATGGCATGCGCCGGACAAATCGAAGGGGGCGTGCACATGGGGCTCGGCTATGCGCTCTCTGAGGATTTCCCTTGCACCGACGCGCGGCCGAATTCGCTATTGCTGCGCGACCTCGGGATATTGAAGGCTAAAGACACGCCGCAGGTCGATGTGATCCTGATTGAAGTCCCCGACGAAATCGGCGGCTACGGAGCTAAGGGAGCGGGCGAGATCGGCCTGGTGCCGACGGCCGGAGCGGTGGCTGGCGCACTCTATGCTTACGATGGCAAGCGCCGTTCGAAACTGCCCATGCAGGATGCTCCAGCCGCGGCGCCGTCGGTGCCGAAGTCTCGGCGGGTGGCGCCGGTGCCTGCGGAGAGGTAGCGAGAAGTCGCAAGACCCGACCCGAAACGGGGTCGCGGTTCGGTAACCGTTGCGCACGTTGCGCCACGAGGTTCCGAAAGTGACTGACTCTGTTGATGGCAATCCGCGGGGTGGCGCAACTTCAGCAGAGTTCACGCAGATTCATCATTGGCGTGGTGAATGTGCCGGCGGCCATGCTCGGTCCGCGCACCTCCAACATCCGCGAACTCGCCGCGCTGCCGGTCAGCAAGTCGAGGAGTTCGACGGGGTCCAGCCCGGACTTCTCACCTAAGAGAATCGCCTCCGCAGCCGCCAGTGTATGAACAGCCACCAGCAGGTTGGCGATGTATTTGACCTTCGAGCCCGCACCGAAACCACCGACGTAGCGCACCGAGTTGGCAAGATACGCCAGCAGGCCACGCGCACGCTCGTAATCGGCGCGCTCGCCACTGGAGAAGATGGTGATATCTCTGGTCTGCACCTGCGGTCCTGTGCCGCTGATCGGCACGTCGAGCATGTTCATTCCGGCCTGGGCGAGGCGGGCGCGGGCACGCGCCGACGGCCGGATGTGGCCTCCCTTCGCGTCCAACGCATCCCTATTGGGTTGGAGCAGGTCGTGTCCGTATGTGCGCACGCCCGCATCCACCAGGTGTGCCGCGAATGCTCCGCCCATGATGCCCAGGCCCACTACGCCGACTGTTGTGCTCATGTTGACCGGGGCCTATGGTAGCATCGAAACCTATGTCATTGAGCCGCGGCGCGGGAGTCTCCTCCGATGCCGCCGCGGGCCGCCCGGCTACCGATTGGCTCCCGGCAACGGACTGGCGCATCTGGACCGCCAGCGTGGCCATGATGCTTTGCTCGTGGCTCTCCTACGTGGACCGGCAAATCCTCGCGGTGCTCTCGCCCATGATCCTCAGAGACACCGGCCTTACGGCGCAGAGCTACGCCGAAGTCGTCTCGGCGTTTTCGGTGGCCTACATGATCGCGAATCCGCTATGGGGATCGATCCTGGATTTTGTGGGCATGCGCATCGGAATGCTGGCGGCGGTCGCTATATGGACGGTGGCATCGGCGTCCCACGCGTGGGTGGCGGGATTTCTGGGATTTGCTGCAGTACGTGCGCTACTTGGGCTGGGCGAGGGTGCAACGTTTCCAGGCGGACTGCGCGCGGCCATGGACTCGCTTCCGCCCGACCGTCATTCGCGCGGCATCGCTATCTCTTATAGCGGCGGATCGCTGGGCGCAATCATCGCTCCGCTGGTGGTTGTGCCCATTGCGCTGCGGTTCGGCTGGAGAGCGGCGTTCCTTTTCTCGGGGGCGCTAGGGGTGGCGTGGCTTATCATGTGGAGCGTTGTCGCGCGCCCGCCGTATCTGCCGGCGTCTGGGCAGGGCACGGCCCCGCCCCACAAAATGGCATGGCCGAATCCCTTCGAGCGCCGCTTCTGGGCGCTGGTGACCAGCTATGCGCTGGGAGCGATCGCCATTGGCCCTATCCTCTACTTGAGTCCTCTGTATTTGAATCGCGTACTCGGCTTTAGCGAAGGCGATTTGGGAAAGGTGCTGTGGATTCCACCGCTGGGATGGGAACTCGGCTACTTCTTCTGGGGCTGGGCGGCCGACCGCTTTGCCGCTGACCAGGGGCGTCCGGTACGGATGTTCTTCCTGCTGGCAATCTCCGCGATTCCGGTTGCAGCGGTGCCCTGGAGTGACTCGCGCGCGATTGTGCTGCTGCTGTTCTTCTGGTCGATGTTTATCACGGGCGGGTTCCAAATGCTGGCCCTGCGGACCGGCGCGCGCGCGTACCCTCGAGAGCGAACCGCATTGGCGGGCGGTACGGCTTCGGGCGCGTGGTCAGCGGTGGCGGCGATGCTGCTGCCCCTGCTGGGGCGGTGGTTCGATCAACAACGCTTCGCGGCCATCTTCGGGTTGGTGGCCATCATGCCGCTGGTAGGGACAACGCTTTGGCTATGGTTGAGCCGCCCGGCACCATCACGGACGCTCGGTGTATGAGAAGTGCGCGTGGACGATCTTCCATTCGCCGCTCAAGCGCTGGTAGACCTCGGTGACGTTCCAGCGGTTTCCGATGAACTCGGCGCCATCGTCATCCTTTACGTGATCTTCGAGGTTGAACGTCAAGACGGCCATTTCACCGCTGACCTGAACGTGCGGATCCAGCAACTCGAAGTGATCCACTGAAATCGTTCCGGCGATCGGAGCATAGTATTGCTCCATGGCGTCATACCCATCGACGCGTGATGCCACGGCCGGGTCGAAATAGGTTACGTCGGGCGCGTATAGTTCCAGGTAACCGCCCGGATCGCCGTTACCCCAGCGCTCGAGGGCCGCGCGTTCCAGCGCCAGGATGGTGTCTCGAATCGGGCCATCTTCCGCTCTTGTGAACATGAGCCATTCCTCCTATAGGGGCTGCGTACTGAACCCACCGCTCCCTATGGTCACGGCTCGGTAACGAAGCGCAACGACGCGCCCGGCTCAATTACCGAACCGTGACCGTCAGGGAGCGGGGGTTCAGGGACATGTTCGAGTATAAGCCGCAGCGAGCGAGCCGGATAGGAAAAATGGAATCTGACCGGTGCAATGAACGCGGTGGGCCCGGCTACCCGGTCCGCGCCTGGAGATGGTGGGAGTTTACTTCCTTCGCCGGCGAGGACGCTTGACGGTACGCTGAGCGTTTGCGAGGTTCGGACTCTGACAGAATTTCGCTGATGAATTCAGCCACTGTATCGATCTGGCGCGCACGATTGAACACCGGGAGGCAAGATGGAATCGCAGAGCGCTTTCGCTCGATTGTCTCAGGGGTGAGCCGATCCATCAGATTCGTCAAAGCCCCGACAAAGCGGGGGTCCCATGGTGTGCTGCCCGGCAACCGCCAAATGCCGCCATAGTCAAGATCATAAGCGGCGGGGATCTGATTGGTAATCACGGGCACTCGAACCGATAAGTACTCGCTCAGCTTAGTGGTATACCGGAAGCTCCCCACGTTATCCACGCTCTGCGGCAGGGTGACCACATCCATAGCCGCGAGATACTCGGGGACCTGCTCTCGTGGCACGCGGCCGGGAAGGAAAACGGTATGGCCAAGTCTCGATCCGGCGATCTCCCGCAAGTGCCCCAGGCCCTCTCCATCGCCGACCACCAGCACGCGCACGGCGGAGTTCTTTGCTTGTAGCACCGCCTGCACCAACTCATGCCCATAGCAGTAGTTCCAGCGCTTGGACCAGATGAGTGAGCCGGCAATTCCCAAAACCATCGCATCCTCGGGGATACCCAGACGTAGCCGAACTCGCGAACGGCTCTCGGCCAGATGGGACGGGCTGTATAGGTGAGGCGCCCAACCGGCGGCAGTCGTCCCCTTCGGAGCTCCCATGGTCAGGGCGCGGCCTACTAAGTAAGGAGTCCAGCCGATGAAACCGCTCGAATTGCGGTAGAGCAGCCGCTCGAACAGAGAAAAGATCCCCTTGGCGACGGGCCAGCGAGCAGCCAGAAAAGGCGCGATGGCGTCGCCACTGCTAACGATGTAGGGGACCCCGTAAAGCCATTTAGCGAGGATGACAGCCAGGCCTCCGGCGCTGCCGGTGCCTTCCATGACTATTAGGGAGTAGCGATGGCTGCGCGCCCTCCCGAGGACCTGAAGCGCACTGGCCTTCTTCTGCCGCCGGTCGAAAGAGAGAATCTCAACCGGCAACTTGCTGAGCAGAACGCGCAGCCTCGCCTCATCGTCTCCGCCGGCGCCTTGCGTAGCAAACCCAAGAATGGGGGTACAGGGGGTGACGGCTGCGTCCGGCGCCGCTAGATCGAGCTGGAGAGTGGGAGTTGCAAGTATCGCTGACGACGTAGGCTCACCTCAGGAGACCCGAGCGCTGCAGGTCTTCCAACATAGAGGTGCGCACGTCTGCCCAAGAATCTCTTACGAAATTGACAGAAAAATAGCTTTTATTCTGAAAAAGCCAGCTCTCGATAGAACTTCCGGAAATGCTCGGCAGACTTGTGGACGGAGAACCGGCTCACCCGTTCCTGGCCCGCCACGGCCAGTCGATGACGGAGTTCCGGGTCGCGCAACAGCAGCTCGATGGACTTGGTCCAGGCTGCAACATCTTTCTCGGGGAGGATGAGCCCGGCATCACCGACCACGTGTGGGATTTCGCCGGAATCACTAGCAATGACGGGAACCGCACACGCAAATGCCTCGATCAGCATCCGGCCAAACTGTTCCTTCCAGTTCGGCATAGTCTGGCTTGGGGCAACCATCAGATCCATTGCCGAAAGGTACTTGGGAACCTCATCATGCTTGGCCAGAAAGATCTTGACCCGGTCTTGCCAACCTAGCCCGGCAGCCCACTGCTCGATCTCAGGTTGCATGTCGCCGCTGCCCAGAAGAAGCAGGCTCCAGGGAAGGCTCCGGTCCAGATTCTCCAGAGCTTGCATCAGGATCGGGAGACCTTTGGCAGCGACTAATCGGCCCACGTATCCAATTACCGGTGCACGCAGACCCAACGCGCGCCTCACCTGGTCTCGCGCAGCTTCGTCGGCTGGCCGGAACATACTGGTGTCGACCGCCAGCGTGATCACACGGCCCCGGTCCGCGGGATAGCCGCGTTCGACAAGGTTGTTGAATACGCTGTTGCCGCCGGCAATCCATCGGTCGGCCGCTGCAAGAGAGGTTTTTTCGAAAAAACTAAAGGGGGGCGGATAACGCTTATTGAGACTTTGGGCCGAACGAAAACAGAAGCGTGCGCCGCTCCGCTTGGCCAACCGCGCGATCTGATAGCCCGCAAAGACATATGGTTCTTCCCACGCGTGAATCGCATCAAACGGGTTCTTGAGAATCAGATTGCGAAGCTCTTTGCCAGAGTATTGGAAAACGTGAATCCGACTCGTGCAGCGGGCCCGGATTGGGACCAGATTGAGCGGACTGCCAGGCGGCTCGGGCTCGCACTCCACCGGCCGGAGATCCCCGTGGAAGAAAGCCGGCGCCGCCACCGTGATCTGAAAATCGGGATCGCAAGCGACCTCGCGCACGGTCGCACGATTCACCGCCAGCACGTAAGAATGGCCAATCGCCAATACGCGAACGCGCTTCATCGCCCTTCGAACTGCTTACAAATACCGTTGACTAACGCGCGCGTCTCGATTTGATCCTCGGGGGTCGCAATCGCCAGGGCTGCCCACGGCGCTTCTTCGATAGGCCCTCCACCTACGATGTCAACGGAATAGCCCAGCCGCTTCAACCACGAGGCCACGCCCTGGTTGGTGCCATGAAGTTCAATTGCCAACACAGGCCGGAAGCGGCCGATTACCGCTTGTGCACCAGCCAGGAAGTCGATCTCGCTTCCTTCCACGTCCACCTTGATGAGATTCGGACCGCGCAACTGTCCCTCTTTAAATAGACTATCCAGACTTCGCACGGAGACGTCAATGGTACCGATCTGTTTGTCCACGCTCATGGGGGAGTCGCTGAGAGATCCAAATGTGGGGCGTTCGGAAACCCGGAAGGAAGCTATGGAATCGGTCTGAGCGAGAGCGACCTGGTACACCACGACCTGGTGGAACTGATTGAGGTCTGCATTATGACGGATCTGTTCGGCATTCGCGGGCAGAGGTTCAAAGCAATGCACCTGTCCATCTTTGCCGACTAAGCGCGCCGCCAGAATCGATAGAAAGCCAACGTTGGCGCCCACATCATAGAACACCATGCCGGGCTGCAAATAAGACGCCAGGGCCTTCTGGAGGGCGGGTTCAAAAGTTCCCAGCAGGAATCGGGAATCCGACTGGCCGGGGTTGAAACGCAGCCCGTGCGAAGGTCCGGCGACGACCACACCGTCGTGGTCTTTCAACGACGACGCCATTCTCCGATAAGAATCCCGGAAAAGAGGGGATCGGCGGAGGAAGGCCGCACCCTGCTCCACCCAGGAACGGGGCAAACTGGTGATCAATCGGTGAGCGAGAGTCATTTCGAAATCGTATGGCAGGATTCTGTGACCGAATTGCGGTTGGCTACTATTTCCTCGTACACACGCATGGTTTGTTGGGCAATTGCATCCCAGGACAGGCCTTCGGCGGTGCGCCGCGCCGCCTGGCCGAGTTTCGCGGCCCAACTTCGATCGGCCTGGAGGCAATTCATTTGGTGGGCGAGTTCCGCCAAATTGGCCGCGTCGTCCAGGAGCAGTCCATTGACACCGTGCTCGATCAGTTCAGAGGCGCCCGCTTCACGGCTGACAATGACGGGCAAACCGCAAGCCATGGCCTCGGTCACCACCATGGCAAAAGTATCGTAAGGGGTTGGTAACACCAGCGCGTCGGCGACGCCGTAGATCTCTTCGATGTGATTGGTAGGCGGGAGCAAATGCACGCGTTGGGCGACTCCGTACTCTTGAGACAGCGCCTGGTACGGCTCAGGCTGCGAGCGTGAGACTAGAATCAAGTGGGCATTGGGGACTTCCGCGAGAGCTTGGATCGACTGCCGCGCTCCCTTTCTCAGGTCACCCACATACAAAAATACCTGGTCGGCATCGGTCAACCCTAGTCGCTGACGGCGCTCCTCTCGAAAGCGGCGGACCATGGGCGAGAATGTCTCCAGATCGACGCCGTGATAGATCAGATGAATCGGCGCCCGGCAGCCGTAGAACTGGACAACATCCCGCGCTACGCGATTGGAGATGGCAATGACCTGAAAGTCATCGTCGCCGCCATACAAATGCTTTTCGAGCTTGCTGGCCAGGAGATGGAAGATGCGTTCGCGAATCGACTGCCCAGCGAATCGGTTCAACGCCTGCCTCCAGGCCTCATTACAGATATGTGTGGTGATCACATCGCTGCGCGGTCCGCAGAAACCCTGGCTGTGCACCACATCGAAATTCCCGCGCACCACAAACGGGGAGGTTACGGCAAAGCTCAATAATGTTGTGACTACATTCGTCCGCAGCGCGGGGACTTCGTGAAAAATGACCCGGCCAGATCCCGCGCGGTCCATCCGGTTGGCGAAGACATGCACTTCGTGGTCTTCGCTGAACCTCGTCGCCAGCTCCGCGACATACCGGCTGTGGCCACCCGCGCGATGGTAGTCGTGGACAATATAAGCGATTTTCATGGCAGCCGCCGGCGCTCTTCCCTCAGCGAGCCTCGGTTACGGCCGCATACAAATGCAGCGTGCGACGGACCATGGTATCGAGGCTGAACTCCTGCTGGGCGCGGCGAATGCCGGCCGAGCCGAGCGTTCTACGCAAGTCGGCATCGTCGAGCAGGCGTTTCAACGCGGCGGCCATGGCATCCGCATCTGCGGGAGCCACCGTCAAACCGGTCTGGCCGTCGAGAGAAACGAATGGCACGCCGGAATCGAGCGCAGTGTTGATCACCGGAAGACCGGAAGCCATGGCTTCGATCTGTACAATGCCGAAAGCCTCGCTGCGCGCCACTGAGGCCAGAGCGAAGATCTGCGCCGCGTGGTAATACGGAATCACTCGCTCGTTCTGGATCTCTCCCAGGAAGACAATCTTTTCCGCGATGCCCAGTTCGCTTGCGAGCTTCTGCAGATCGCCGCGCAACGGTCCGTCACCGACGATCAGTAGCTTGCCGTTGACGCGCGCCATAGCGCGAATCAGGTATTCAAAACCCTTGTAATACACCAGCCGGCCGACACTGATCACCAGCCGCTCCCCGTATTGCTGGCGGATCTGGCTGACAACGGCGGGATCGCACTGACTGAATTGCGAGAGATCGATGCCGTAGGGAATCACGTGGCACCGATCGCGAACGGTAGCGAGTACCGGCGACGTAGCGAGGTAGTTAGGCGAAGTAGCGATCACCGCCGAACTGCGCCGCAAGGCCGCATCGAGCAGCGGCTGGAACAGCGTGCCGAGAACCTTCTGCTTAACCGTGTCGCTGTGATAGGTGAAGATCGCCTTCCCCCGATGCCCGCTGGCGAGATAGGCCATGACAGCGGTTGGATTGGGCAAATGGATGTGGATCAAGTCCGCCGCGGAGTTGCGAATGGCGCTTACCATGGCGGGACAGAGCGGAGTGGAAAACAACTTGAGCGGAGTAGACACGCGCAACAGATTGACACCGTCCAAAACTTCGCGAGCAGTCTGGGCGCGATCGTTGGAAACAATCACGCGCAGATCGACGGCTTTGGTCAGTTCGCGCGAGAGGGCTTGCAGGTGGGTTTCGATGCCACCCATGTAGGGCGGATAGTATTTGCCCACATGCAGCACCTTCATCCTTTTTGTGGAGCATGAGGCAGCGCCATCTTTGGGAACCGAGGATTGTTCGAGCCCCGCGCTCATGCGATTGCCGTTGTCAGTTCGAGAAACATCTGGCGGTTTTGGCTGATCCAGTCATAAAGAAGATCGAGCCCCTGCGCGCAGCGGATCTTGGGGCTCCAGCCGAGTTCTTTTTGGGCGCGTCGAATATCGCTGATAAATACCTTCTGATCGCCGGGTCTCCAGTCGGAAGATGCATACGGGAGTTTCTGGTTGCGGCGCTTGTCGATGTAGGCTAACAACTCCAGAAGCGAAAGCACGTTGTCGGGTCCGCCGCCGATATTGTAAGCGCGGCCGGCCACGTTACCCGCTGCGGCAGCGAAGCCGGCGTCATACGCGTCCAACAAGTCATCGATGAAGAGGATGTCTCGCACCTGTTTGCCGTCGCCATACAAGGTGATGGGCCGGTCCAACTGACTGGCGATCATAAACCAGGCCACCCATCCCTGGTCTTCGGCGCCGAACTGGCGGTAGCCATAAATGCAAGATTGCCGGAAGACGAGCGTGCGCAGGCCATAGATCCGGTGATAATCGATGACATACTGATCGGCCGAGCCTTTGGAACAACCGTAAGGCGAATGGAAGTCCAGGTTGTTTTCCTCGGAAACGCCGAACGGCAGGGATTGGTAAGCGTAGCGGCCGTTCTTTTCGGCTACTCCCACGCTGGTCATTTCCCCATAGACTTTGTTTGTAGATGAGTAGATGATGGGCGCAGTCATCTTGGCCTGGCGCATGGCTTCGAGCACATTGAATGTGCCGAGCGCATTCACTTCGAAATCTTCGCGGGGTAAGCGCACCGAAGTGGTGACTGCCACCTGGGCCGCCAGATGCAGCACCCGATCCGCGTCGGCGTGGCGTTCAAAGACGCGGGCCAGCTCAGCGTGGTTGCGAACATCGAGTTGCGCAAACTCCAGGGCGCCTTGCGGGCGAAGCCACTCCAGGTTTTTCGCAACGCCGTCACGACACAGACTGTCGATGACAACTACTTGATGGCCGCGTTTTAAATAGCGGCTGGCCGCGTTCGCACCGATAAACCCGGCCCCTCCAGTGATAATCGTTTTCATATTGTTTGCTCCTTCTCGGCCTTTAAAATCAACCCCCGCTTCCTTACGGTCGCGGTTCGGTAAGCACAAACGACGCGTTACTGAACCGCGACCGTAAGGGAGCGGGGGTTGCCAAGGCCCTGTCAGACCGCATCGGCCATCGCTGATTCCTTATGGAAAGAGGAACGGATCAGATCCATGTCCGCGTGCACCATCTCCTTCACCAGGCCGGCGAACTTCACGGCGGGCTTCCACCCCAGGACCGTCCTGGCTTTAGTGGTTTCGCCAATCAGAAGATCCACTTCGGCGGGGCGGAAAACTGCCTCGTCTTTGCGGACATAGTCCCGATAGTCCAGGCCCACCTCGCTAAAAGCCATCTCGCAGAATTCGCGCACGCTGTGTGTCTCGCCGGTGGCCACCACGTAATCGTCGGGAGCGGGCTGCTGCAACATCAGGTGCATGGCGGCCACGTAGTCGCGGGCGTGACCCCAGTCGCGCTTGGCCTCCAGATTGCCAAGGCGTAGCTCCGAAGCCAGGCCGTGCTTGATCATGGCGACGCCGTTGGTAATCTTGCGGCTTACGAATTCGAATCCGCGCCGGGGGCTCTCATGGTTGAACAGGATGCCGTTTGAGCAGTACATGCCATAGGCTTCGCGATAGTTCATCGACAGGTGGAATCCGGCGACCTTGCTGATGCCGTACGGACTGCGGGGATGGAAGGGTGTCGTTTCGTGCTGGGGAGTTTCTCTGACCTTGCCGAACATCTCGCTGGAACCCGCGAAATAGAAATGGCACTTGGGCTGTAACTCGCGAAGAGCCGCCAGCACATAGTGAGTCCCGTTGATATTGATGGACATGGTGGAGAAACCATCGGTGAAGCTCTCCGCCACAAAGCTCTGCGCCGCCAGGTGATAACACTCATCGAACTGGACCCGGCTAAAGATGTGGAAGACGCTCGCGTAACTGTCGAGACTGCCCGGATGAATTTCGATGCGGTCGAGGACGTTGCGCAACCGGCTCAGCCTCTGTTGTGGCTGCTCCAAAGCTACGCGGCGCACCAAGCCGTGGACCTCGTACCCTAAACCTAGCAGGTGTTCGGCCAGATAACTCCCATCCTGCCCGGTGATCCCCGTGATTAACGCTTTTTTCATTTATATCGATGCTTTCAACGCAATTGAGAATTTGCAATGCTCACTAACGTCAACGTTGGTTTGAGAAAACCCGACACAGGCAAGAATGCCTGTGCCACCTTCAGTGCGCCCTGTTTTGACTGAGAACCGCTTCATAAACGCGCGCAACGCCATTGGTTGCTTCCGCCCAAGAGAACCGGGCAGCCTGAACCATGCCTTCCTGCGATTGACGCTCCCTGGCATGCTGGTCCGCCGCCCACTCATGGTTCAGCCGAACGACCGTGGTTTTCCAGCTTACGACATCTCCAACCGGGCGGTAAGCGGCCGCCGCTCCTCCCACCTCGCGCAGCACCGGAATGTCACTCGCTAAGACCGGACAGCCGCAAGCCAGAGCCTCGACTACCGGCAATCCGAAACCTTCGCTGTCGGAAGTCTGCAACAGCAGATCCGCCCAGCGATAAACCGCAGCCAAGACACTGGGAGTCAAGCCGGAGAGCACGTGGATTGAGTCGGCGACGTTCAGATCCCGTGTCAATTGTAATTGGTCGGGAGTGAACTGTCCTCCGACACGCACGAGACGAACCTGCGGCAGTTCCTTGCGAATGGCCGCGAACACCCGCAGCAAGACGTCCACCCGCTTGCGTGGTATGGTGCTGCCGACATGTAACAGCCAGAATGCTCCGGCGGCCTTGGCCGGAAGAAGACGGGCAGCCGCGGCATCGGCGACCGGATCCGGAACCGGCGAGCACGCAGGATGTACGCCATTGTGAACTACGGTGACTCGCTCCGCAGGCAAAAGACCGTACCGCAGGATCTCGTCGCGAGTGGCGGCGCTCACGGTAATTACATGCGCCGCCTTCTGGAGTCCGCTCAAAATTCTGCGGCTCATCGCACGAAACCAACCCGGGCGCGGCTCACGTGAGGGTTCGAGCAGGCACCGAAATGTATCCAGGTCGTGGCAGGTCACCACGGTGCGCTCCGCCGGGAGATCATGCACGAGCTGGGAGTAACTGTGGTCGACGATGTGGTACAGATCAAATTCAGACCGCCGCCGGCGCAACCATAGAGGATAGTCGAAAAAGCGATTGGTCAATCGGTCGGCATTGTTCCAAAACTGGCGTGGTCCGGGCAAGGGAAGCGCAAAATGGCGGCGCATTCTCGGACACAGCCTGGCGGCCTCCCATTGCTTCGAATGGCTGAGTTCCAGGTTTTCGAGCAGCATGTCCGCCACCAACTGCATGCTGGGCCATTCCTCTTCGACCAGGTCGCAGACCATCGCAACCCGCGGCCGTCGCGCAATTCCCTGCGGGACAGCGGGCGAGAGAGCCGATGAATCCGGTGCAGTTGCCATCATCGGGCGGGCTTTTCCCCGTAAGTGCCGGCCATCTGAAGTTCTTCCATCGGAACACAGCGCGGCCCACCGGCAACCGCTGCCGCCACTGCGGAGACAAAGGCTTGGCAAGACTGATGCCAACTCAGCATCTGAGCTCGTACGCGCGCCGCCTGACCCAGCCGCCGCGCGGTGGCTGGATCCTCCAGCAAGCGGCAAACATGCGCCGCCCCCTGATCCGGATCGCCCGGTGCGAACAAAAGCCCGGTCTCACCGTCGGTGATGATATCCGGATTGCCGCCCACCGCGGTAGCCACTACGGGCAGACCGGATGCCATAGCTTCCAGCAGCGCCAGCGAAGAGCCTTCGGATAGTGAAGGCAGCAGAAACAGGTCGTGATCCGCGTACTGAGCTACTACCTCCAGTTCACTGGTCAGCCTCGATATAACCGTTACCGATCCGCGGTCTTCGCTGGCGAAATCGCGCAGTACCAGTTCAGAGGGCAGGCCCGCGCCCACAATCGTAAGAGTGGCCGTGGAGATCCTGGCGCGGACCTTGGACCACACATCAGGAAGCACGCGGCGGCCTTTCGCATTGAGCCATCCACCTACAAACAAAACGCGCCCGCCTCCACCACTCCGTTTGTCCCAAAATTGCTCAGGTGACACTCCATTGATCATGCAAGTGACGCGATGCGATGGAATCTTCAGCCGGTGAATTAGATACTCTCGATCGATACTGGAGAGACAGATGGCGTGATCTGCTAAGCGGATAGCACCGTCAGACTGCCAGGTTCGAAACAGCGGAGCCTTCAGCCGCGATGCCCATGGCACGACGGTCAGCCCGTGAGCGGCATACTTCACCATTTGGCTATCATGCTTGCTCTCCACGTTGTGGCACATGGCAATCATGGGCGGCACTTTGCATCCGATCGCCCGCATGAGGCCGTACCAGAAACCACTGGGCTCGTGTATGACGACCACATCGAAATCGGCGCGTCTCTTCCATATGCGCCAGGCCAGCACTACCGGGAACGCCAACACGAACCATCGCCAACGGTCCAGAAACGGCGGGAAATCCTCGATGAACCAGACGGACGGTTCGTGCCCGAGTTGCGCGAGGCAGTCGGCGATGGAGTGAGTCCACTTACCCATTCCACTCCAACGGTTATTTCCGACGAAGGAAACCAGCAGGATGCGCAGAGGTGGCAGGTCGGGTTTGGTCATGGGCCTGCGTTAATCAGCGGGCTGGTCCGGTCCGACGCCAGAGCCAGTTCCAGTTTCGCCAGGTGGGCATCCAGCGTAAAGCGGCGCGCCAGTTGACGTGCGCCCCGCCGCAACTCGGCGTGATGCTCGGGGTTTTCCAACGCGCGCACAATGGCATCGGCCAAGCCGGCAACGGAAGTTGGATCGCCCGGCGCGAGCTCGCCGGTTTGTCCCGGGATCAGCCAATCCGGAATGCCTCCCACGGCATAACCCACGGCCGGCACTCCAAAAGCGCCGGCTTCGATACCGACCAGCCCGAAGGGCTCGGGCCAGAGACTGGGCACGGCCAAGAGGTCGGTTTCGCCCAGCAATTCGGCTTTGCGGCGGGTGTCGATCCAGCCCACAAATTGCGCCGCGACCTGAAATTTTTCGGCGTCGTCTTCCAAACTGGCGCGCTCCGGTCCGGTGCCTGCGACCGTCAGTGTTAAGGATTGCCCCAGTTTTTGGGATGCGCGGGCAATTGCGGGAATCAGATAGTGTCCACCTTTTGACTTGTTCAGTCTGCCCATCAACAGAATTCGCCCGCGCGGAGGCTGCGGAGGGGATAGGGCGATGTCCACATCGTTGGTCGCCAGTGGCAGTGGCGCGATGCGAATCCGATTGGGGCTCACTCCGTGGCGCAGGTATTCGGTTCGCATATGGTTACCGGCCACCAGGATGGTCGCGTAATCCTTGAGCCGGGAATTGCGCTGGGACTCGAGACGATAGCCTTGCCAGGCAGCCAACGGAAGCAGTCCACCGCAACGACGAGGGTAGTGTAACACCAGGCAAGCGGGGCCGAAACGCCGTGAGCAGGTCTGGTACCGGGGGAAAGCGTGGCATTTGTGCCCGGTGGCGCAAGTGCCGTAGTAACCGTGCGCAAACAGAATCGTTGGATAGGCATCGATCAGTGCGCCTTCCAGATCGCCGGCTTGCAGCCCCTGGTTATACACAACGTCGGGTTTCCATTCCGACACCGATCGCAGCACCGAAATTAAACCTTCTTCCGCAAGGCAATAGGTCGCCACCGGCTGCTCGGATGGAGTAATGCTCTCGCGGAGAGGGTCAAATGGCTGCTCCGAGAGCACCGCCACCTGGTGACCGCGCTGGATCAGACCGGGAATCAGCGCCTGCAGGTACTTCTCCGTGCCGCCGATCAAGTTGCGGTGAAAAGTCGTAATCAGAACGCGCACGTGATCTCCCGGTCTTCCGCGCCCGAATCACCGGCCATCAAACTGGTTCGCCGGCCGCTCACTCCATCGATATACCGTTGCACAAACAGATCGCAGGCCGACAGATGACGGGAGAGATCGTCAGGCGTGCCCACGACTCCATTGTCTCCAAAGGTGGCCGGCATTACGCGGAGTACCCGCATGTTCATTTTGCGAAACGTTGGAACCGGCCACGGAACCGTCCTCAGAATGAGTGCGGCTGCCGCTATTGCGGATTGGCCTCGCAGAGAGGAGTCTGCTCGCCCGACCCGCGGTCACCCTGGACCGGGTCTCCCGCCGCAAAAGCTACTGCTGGGGGGGCCGATACGGCGGCCATGCGCGCAGCATCCGCACCGAGAAATGCCAGACGCGTGACCCCGGCCGGCTCGATGGGATTCTCGAGGATCTGGACGTCACCCGCGAAGCGCCGGACGAACGCCGAGTTTTCCGCCGCATCCTTGCCGTGCATTTCGACGATCAGATCACAACCTCTTATTGCCGAAACGACCTCGGGCGTGAACAGGTCCAGCTCGCCGCCATCGGCACTCACTCCAGACAAACTCTGTCAAGGCGCGGCTCTAAGAAACCGATGGAACCGGCGCCCGCCGGTACCGCAAGGGCGGAATCGTCCTTCGATCTCCCGCGGCCCGAGGCTCAACCGCTGGCGGCACTGACGTAAAGCCCATGGCCAGTAACAGAAGCGTCGTGGCGGGTATGGAACTGAACACGCCGATTCCGATCCAGGCGGTGGCGATCGAAAACGCCGCGGTGCACCATCCGATCCGGCGGGCGTTATCCCATGGACCTTTAGCGAAGGCAGTCCCAGCACGCGTTAAATACCAGACGATAAAACCGACCCAGAATAGAAAACCCACCACACCCTGTTCGGCCAGGATCATGGCATATTCGTTTTCCATTCCTATGGGATTCCTTATTTCTCCCTGCAGAAAGTAAGGCATGGCCGTACCGCCGCCGCCCAAGCCGTTACCCATGGGGTGCTCCGTCAGAATCTCAAAGAAAGTCCGATTGACGCTTCCGGCGATGCGATCCGAAACGTACTCGGTATCACCCAAACTCTTGAAGCGCTGGAGCCGTTCCTGGCCTAGAGTGAAAACTGCCAGTCCGCCGAGCACCAGAAGGAACGTAACCCGGCGGCCAGTGCTCATTCGGGTAGTGAATATAGAGGCGATCACCGCAACCGCCGCCATCGCGAAACTCAAACGTGCCGCAGCCATGAGCACCCCGACTAGAGCAGCCAGAATGCTCAACACCACCAACCCGCGGAGATATCGGTTTCGCAAGCGGTTCCAGAATGCCAGCAGAAACGGCAGGCTGAAAACCATCGTTGAGCCGTACGCGTGCGCGTTGATGAAGGTTGCCGGTATGCGGAAAAACCCACCCGTGATATCGCCGCTCGCATAGATAATCATCGTAACCGGACTGATCGGATAAAACCGAGTCAGACCCAGAACGTACTCTGCCCCGGCGAAGCCCGCCGCGATCAAGTTCAAAGCCACCAATGCCCAACAGATTTCGACGAGATCCTTGTCCCGCAGCCGGGCTCCCAGCAGCAGTACCGGAATGAAGAGCGTAATACTGCGAAATCCCACCAGAGAAACCATCAGCGGTTGAAACGGCATGAGAATGACCAGTGTCGGCCATAGGATCAGGATAATGACCCAATAATTCAAAGCCGTGGAAATCGGAGCAGCCTTCTGGCGCTTGGAGGAAACGAATTGCGATAAGTAGAGCCCTAGCACACCGGCATCGAAAATAAAGTGAGCAGCGGTCGTTAGCAGGTTAGCGCGCAGAATGCCATAAGAATACCCGAAAGCCAGTAGAACAACGATACCCTTTCCTAACGATTTGCTGCCTGCCCAATAGGTAAGCAAGAATGCCAGGAGACAGAAGCCTAGCGCGATCATCCGAGATCTGCTTTCCGGCCGATGAGCAGCACGATTTCCCCAGTGTAACCGGGACTGGAATTATTGGATGGTGCCATGAGCGGTGATGCGGTCGCCGGAAAAATCCACTTCCTTGTGCGCAACCGACGATAAGGTTTTGGCCAGCTTGTGTAACTGGGATGCGGGATCGCACATCTCGTTCACCCGCCGATATCCGGCACGGCCCATTTGAACCCGTAGCTCCCGGTCGTCCAAGAGGCGTCTTAAAGACTCAGTAAGCGCATCCAGGTCCTGCAATGGAACTAGTATTCCCGACGACTCATCGACGATCTCAAGCGCGCCGCCAATGGCGGTGGTGATGATCGGCAGAGACGCAAGACACCCCTCCATGAAGACGATGCTGAAGCCTTCCGTACTGGTGTTCGGCTGGCACATGATGTCCGCGGCGGCCAGCAGCCTCGGAACGTCGGATCGTTCCCCCAGGAACCGTACACGGTCGGCGATGCCCAGTTCGCCTGCCATTTCTTTGAGGTGCTGCGCGTAAGCAACTTCTGAAGGGGCTTGAGGACCGCCTACGATCCAGCACCGCCAGTCCTCTCTTTCGCGCAGAAGATGGAGCGCCCGTAGCAAAGAGGCGTGGCCCTTCCAGGCTTCCATACGGCTTACCTGCACGATTACAGGGGCATCCTCCGCAACATCGAATTCGCGGCGCACGCGCGAGCGCTCTTGTTCAAAGCCCGACTTGTTGAGGGGTATGGGGCTATAGATTACTTTCGTGGGCGCCGCAGGAAACACATTGCGGCAGGTCTTTTCGGTGTCGCGGCTGACGCACAAGGCCAAGTCCGGTTTGGCCTCCAGGCGCGCCCAGCGGTCAATGAAGTGCCGGCCGTCGGTCCGATTGTGAAGATAGAAGATCAAAGGAATGCGGCGCCGGCGGACCACGGGACCAAAAATCGCCTGACTCCAGGTCATGTGGCACACCACTACATCAAATTGAATTTTCCGAAGCAGCCGCCGCATCCGGGCTCGCGCCCGCAATACCGTCCACGGACGGCTGATGCGAACGTTCCCGAGCATGTGTACCGGCGCACCCGCGCCAATCAGTTCCCGGCTCAGGCGGGCTTCGTGACACAGCGCGAAATGAGATTCCATGTTCGGGCAGCAATCGCGGAGCCGCGCTAAAGTCACCAGGATCGTTTCCACACCACCGAAAAGGTTGCCCCCATTTACGTGGAGCACCCGCAAGCCTTGACTGGGATTCTGCTGTGAGCCGGAATTCATTATGAGTGCGACTCCGGTGTCGGATAGTGTGTCGAAGCCATCGGGGACCCATGATTAGCCGGCACGGAGCCCACAGGGAGAGCGTTGGAGGCGGGCAAGACACTGCGGTAAGTCGCGATCAGTTCGTTTACCAGCCGTTTGCGGGAGTAGCGCTGTTCCGCGGTTTTCCTGCCGGCGGCGCCCAACCGGGCTCGCAGCGGCGCATCACCGGCCAACCGCAGAATCTGGCGGCTCAGGGCAGCGGCGTCGCCCGGAGGGTGGGCCAGCGCATTTTCGCCGTCGACGAACAACTCGGTGGCTCCGCCGCCCTGGCTTGCGACCACTGGTTTGGCACAGGCCATGCCCTCGGCGATTACCATGCCGAAAGGCTCCGGTTCCGTGCTCGCGTGAACCACAATGTCGAGCGCGCGCATCGCTCTGGCCGCATCCTCTACTACGCCGGTGAAGCCGACTTTACCGCTTAATCCCAACTGGTCTGCTTCCCGCTCCAATTCCGCTCGCGTCCACTGGCTCCCGCCAGTCTGGTAGATCGCGCCACCGACCACGTAGCCTCGAACCGGCGTCTCCGGCGGCAGTTGTGCGAGAGCCTGAAGGAAAATCCGGTGCCCTTTCCAGCGGGCGAAGGTAGCGACCAGTCCCACCCGGAGAACCTCGGGGGCGGCGGCAGGCAGACCGCTCAGACCGTCCAGATCGGCCTTCGGCCCCGCGGGAGCAAAACGTGCCAGGTCGACTGCATTGTAGATCACGGTGATCCTGACCGACGGCAACAGCGCCTGCACATCGGCCGCAACGCTGTTGGAGTTGACGATCGCCGCCGCACACCGTCCGCGGAACTGGCGGAGAATGCGACCCATCCATCGGCGCGAGCGGACATAGTCGTGGATGTGCCAGATGACCGGTGTCCCGCCAGAGGCAGCCCACGCGCCCAGCACGTGCATCTTAAATCCATTGGTATGGATGATGTCAGGGCGGATACTCCGGATGACAGCGCCCAGGCGGCGAGCGTAGCGTGCCGTAGATAGCGCGGTTCTCGATGCCTCGAGCAGCCGAGCCGCGGGTGAAAACGTGGAGTCTCCAGTGCGCGCTAACGTGGGCGGAAATGCCAATACTTGAACCTGTACACCCAATTCCTGCGCCTTTTTTGTCAGGGGACCCTCTTCCCCCAGCACCAGCCAGAGTTCCCAATCCGGCGCAGCCTCCCGTACACCACGCAGCAATTCCAGCAGACTGGTCTCCGCCCCCCCCACTTGGCCGCAGGGGTTCAGATAGAGGACTCGCATAGAAGCGCCGGCTATCCGGCTTTCGCGAACCTCTGAACCAATAGAGGATAAAGACTATGGGCGAAACTCAGGCTCTGCTGCAACGCCTGGTCCATAGTGGTGTCCGGGCCCAGCGTGTCGACAACTCGAACGAGGCTGATATCCGAGCGGTGGTAGCGCAGCAGATCAGGCAGCAGATGAAGCTTGACTTGAAATTCCTCGGCCCAAACGCGCCGGCCATTCTGATACCAATACAGCACCAGGATCTTCTTGCCCTCTTTCTCCAGGACGTATTCGTTTATCGGAACCGTCTCATGGCTTTCCGGAACCGGCATGTCGATGACCTTCCAAAGGTGCACCAGCCAGCCCGAACCCGGCAGACAGGCTTGGGGCGAGTGCGGACCGAAATTGTTTTGGAGAGACTTAAAATAGGCTACGAACAGGCTGATGGAACTCTCAGGCTGCTGGCTGACGTATCCTCGCTGGACATAGTCGTCGGGTCTCAGATAGGAGGTTACCTCGGGCGCCAACGGCTGTTCCTCGGTCAGCGCCCATGTCCCGATTCGATCCGGCAGTTCCTGCAAGCCTGGAATATTCAGCGATCGCTCGTCGACGGTAAGCACGTAGGAACCCGCGATCTGCGCGGATAAGATTACCGTCAGAATCAAGACCACCACGGTGACCGTCGGACGTTTTCTGAATATCTTGTCAAACATAGACTTTGCGTCCCATCCACGGAAGTCTGATCAAAAGGCGGTGCAACCCGAAAAGCAATGCCGCTCCCAGCGCCAGACCGAAATAACCGAACGTGGCGTGAAGCATACCGTGAGCTAACTCGCGATTAAACTGGCCCACTACACCGGTGGCCACAATCCTGCCCGCATTGCACAGAATGGCAATGGGAACGACACTCGCCAGTAAGATAACGCGAATTCGTTTCTGGGGGACAAAGAAGAAGTTGTAAACGACCGCCAGGAATATTAATGCCATGAGCGAGCGAATGCCGCTGCAGGCCTCTGCCACCGCCAGCTTCTCTCCGACCATTTCCAGAATGTTGCCTTCCCGTAACACCGAGAAGCCCAGAGCCTCCAGCGAGACCTCGCCCAGCCGGCTGGCCAGCAACTGCAATTGCAGAGTGACCCGCTCGATGATAAAACTAGGCGGTGCGATCATGAGCACCAGGGTGCACAGGGGGTACGCCAGGCGGCGGATAAACTGAAAGCCACAGACCGCCCAGATGCAGCCTACCAGACCAGCCAGAAACGCGACCCGGCTGACCCAGATCCATTGCGCCACGGTGCTCAAAAAGTAAAGCAGTGTCGCTCCCAGAACCGCGGCCACGCCCAACCAGCTCGGTGAGACCTTAAGTTGCTTGAGCTCATCCTGCTTCATCCACACCATGTAGGCTGCCGCAAACGGCACGAATATGCCGTGCTCCATGTTGACGGCATCGTCGAACCAACTCCCTGCCACCCCTTGCAGCGTGTGGAGATAGGCCGCGCCCAAAAGCAGCGCAAGCCACCCCGCCAGGATCCAGGCACCCTGCAAATGAACCGCGCCCTTCGGAGACGCTTTCGCCAGAACTGCCGTCTTTTCCGCTATGCTCATGTCGTTTCCGGGTGGCGCTCAGCTTTCGTTTGCCGCGCGGTGTTTCACTCTTCGCGGCGTCCTCCGTAATACTCGTAGTAGTTCTTACTCTTGCGAGACGGCTTCCAATCATTTAAGACGGTGCCCAACAACAGAGTCCCGTCCTCATGCAAATGCTGGCAGGCTTCCAGTGCATCGGCACGATCCGTGGTCCCGGCACGCAAAACCAGCACCGCACCGTCCGCAAACTCTCCCAGCACACGGGCATCGGCGACTTCCAGTATCGGGGGCGCGTCGATCAGTATAATATCGAACCGCGTCCGCACCAGGTTGAAGAATTGACGCAGGGCCGGTGAGTACAAGATCTTCGAGATACTCTGAGGCGCCGGACCGCTGGGCAACACCGAAAGCCCCGGAAACGAAGTGGGCATACCCACACCATCCTGCATGTTGGCCCCATCGCCCAGCAGGTTAGTCAGCCCCCAGTTATTCGGTAGGTTGAATACGTGGTGCAGCCGCGGCCGCCGGAAGTCGCCGTCCACCAGGAGGACGTTTCTGCCCGTTTCGGCCAGAGCCATCCCCAAATTACTGGCAACCGTAGTCTTGCCTTCGGCGGGACGGGCGCTGGTAACCAGGATCGCCTGCGGACGTCCGCCCGTGACACTCTCGCGCAGTAGCGAAGCCAGCGTGACACGGAATGACTCCGCCGGACGAAACGCGGCCGCCTGTCCGCTCTCAGCCGTCCGGAATACCTGCACGAAGTCCCGGTTGGCTTCCTCGGACCCGTTCTTGCTCCGGCTCCCCAATCGCCACTTTTTGCCGCCTTCCGCTTTCACCGTGGGGATGACTCCTAGCTCAGGCACATTCAAGAGGCTACGGGCATGGCCTGGCACGCGGAAGCTATTGTCCTTCTTCTCCCACAGGAAAGCGATTCCTGCCGAGAGCATCAGCCCGGCAATCACACCCATCATGATATTCACTGCAGGCTTCGGACTGAACGGCGCCGTTTCGGGTGAACTGGGGTCGACCACCTTGATCTGATTGATCGGCAATTGACTGGCGATGTTGGATTCATTGGCTTGCAGCAACATCGTGTCGTACAGCTGCCGTAAGCTATCCACTTCCCGTTTCAAACCTCCATATTGCGTGGCTTTAGACGCTTCCCCCGAAACCTGGCCGGCTTGGGCGTCATATGCGGCTTTTAACAGCTTCTCCTTGCGCAGTGCCGCCTGATATTCGGTGGCGACCCGTTCGCGGGCCCCGGCGATCTCTTTGTTCAGCGTCGCCTCCAGCTCAGCCATCTGAGACTGCACTTTTTGCACCTTGGGGCTGCCCGGCTGAAACGTGGTGTTGAGTGCCGCAAGCTGCTGGCGGAGGTCCGCGATGCGGGTCTGATCGCTGCGCAAGGCCGGATCGTCCAGCACATCCGGTAGAGACGCCGCGGGGGTTCTGTCCACCAGTTCATATTTGGCCTGTTTGGTGATGCGTTCATTCTGAATCGCCGCCACCTGACCCTGCAGATCGCGCAGCTTGGTATCTGCCAGAGTATTGTCCTGGAGCACGAACAGATTACCCGAGGTGCGCACAAAATCCTGGAGCCGCTGCTGGGCGTCTTGCAGTCTGGTCTTGGTTTCTTCCAATTCGCCCTGGAGCCACTGGCTGGCCGCCTGCGCAGTTTGCATGCGTCCCTGCAGGCTTTGCTCGGCATACTCATTGGCCACTGCATTCACAAAATCCGAGGCGATTTCCGGATTGCTGGATTCGCACGTGACTTCGATGATCCGGGTACCGGTGATGGGTCGCGCCTGCAGCGTCGCCGACGCCGTCAACAGACCGCTCTGCATTACCGCCATGGGATCCTGGGAAACCGTCCGCAGACGCTGACGCAGTTTGCCAAAGATATCGGATTGCACCGGCGCCGGCGGCACCGTCTCCAGTTGCAATCGCCCCACCACGCGCTTGAGAAAGCTCACGCTCCTTAATAGTTGGATTTGCGTCTGAATGTTGATTTCAGTAGAGTTCTCTCCGGCATCTTGTCGCCCCTTCAGGAAGCCGTCGTTGCCACTTTGAATCTCAAGTACAGCCCTCGCTTTGTACATGGGAGTAAAGAAGGCGACCGACAAAAATCCAGCCCCACCGCCCATTAACACCAGAAGAATGGCCAGGACGATATATTTGCGCACCAGACGGCCATATTCCGGCTTGGGAGCAGGGGGTGCACCGTCCAGGACAATCTCTCCTGCCGGGACGGGTAAATAGGGCGCGGTTAATGCGGGCAACCGATTATTGGGGTTGCCTCGATACTGGTGATAATTGGGTTCCTGCATAAATTTAGTCGACTCTCGGATTACTTCTACCGATAAACCAATAAAGTGATGATCAAGCTCAAAGCGGTTGGCGCGGCGATGATGGCGATATTCCTGGCAAGGCTCCTCCTGGAATTGCGCGGCACAACCAGGATGTCGTTCGGCAGCAGCGGAAAATCGTTCTCCTGCCCCGCCAGGATCTTCTTCAGGTTGATTGGAATCTCGGACCGTTTGGCGGTCTTCAAAATCGGGCGGAGCACATGCGCCTTGCCGGCGTCGGCATCTCTGCTGAGTCCCCCCACCATGGTGACCAACTGAGCTACGGAGATCGATTCCCGTTCTCCGAGTTCGATGCCGCCCACGTGCCCGACTTCTCCGTTCACATAGATCATTTCCGCCCGCTCGACCGAGATGATATCGAATGGTTGCAACGCGATATCTTCCGCCGGGTTTACGTTGTCGCGCAGGCTGCCCATACTGATTTCCACCGTGCTCACCTTCTTTTCCGGATCCTCCACCGCGTTGGGCAGGGGGATTTTGCCGAATTCCAGCCTTCTGGTAACCTTGATTCTGTGGCTGGCATTCGGTAGGGTGCCGCCAATGGCGCTCAGCATCTCCATCAGGTTTCTGCGGCCCTGTAAAGGAACAATCCCCGTTACTTTGAACATTCCCTCAAAAAATACAAAGTCGCTGCGGTATTGAGTGACCCTGACCACCACCTGCGGCTGGCGAACAATCGTCTTTAGCCGGTTCATCAGATCCGCTTCGAACTGCTCTACAGTTGAGTCTGCGACATGTATCTTTCCGAGAAGGGGCAGGTTCACATCGCCCTGGCTATCGATCCGATACGGCTTGTCGCTGATTTCTTCGACCTCAAACGCGCTGATGGCGATCACGTCGCCCGGCCCGAGTACGTAAGTCGGACGGATATTCTCCATGGTATTTGGGGCCTGCTGCTGCTGTGCCGGTTGCTGTAAGGTGTTTTGCACCGGATTCTGCACCTGATTCGGAGTGGCATTCTGCACCGGATTTAGCACCGGATTTTGTACCGGCTGCTGCGGGGCGCCGGGAGCGGGAGTGGGAGTCTGTTGAGCCCCCAACGGGAGCGCCACACCAAGCCAGAAGATGACTGCGCCAAATATCGGTTTCATGTCACGCCTTCCTGTCGATCGAGTTAATTCGATCCGGCAGCCGGTCCAGTGCCTCTGCGTTGTCCTGCCACCCCATTAACGCGGTAAGTTGTTGTACTTTACGGTCAAGGTCGCAGACAATTGTTTCCAGAATCGTCAGTTTTGCGGCCACCGGGTCGGCGGCTTGCGCTTGAAGATTGCCATCTTGCTGAATCATGCGCTGAATCGCGGACCGAGCCAGGTCGGAGATACTGCGCGCCCCAACCGATTCGCACATTTGATTAAACTGCTGAAACTCGTCTTCGGAAACCCGGAAATAAACCAGCCGGTTTCGAGGCTTCAACACGGACATGATTCTACCACCCTATGTTGTAATGTTACGGAATTAAAGTCGTTACGATATGTGGCCTGAGGCAATCGGGGTTGTCCACTCGCGTACATGATGAGATACCGTGCGTCGTAACGGCCGCACCCAGTCTCTCTCAATCTCCGCGGCGATCGATCGTTGCAGGAGCGCAATGGAAACTACCAGCCGGTAGCCTCCTTTAAAATGAGTCACGATCCCTTCCACCCCAGCCAAAGCGCCTCGCTCCACTATTACAGAATCGCCCGACCGCAGATAAGGCCAGGGTCCCACCGCCACTCCGGATTGCAGAGTCGTCCACAGTGCACTCATCTCCACCTCGGGAACCGCGGCCGGTTCCTTTCCGACCCCCACCACGTGCAATACACCCGGGGTGGATAAGATCGGCAGGCGGTAATCCGGATTGAAACTGCAAAACACATAACCAGGAAACAGGATTCTGTCGGCGCTTTTGATGCGGTCGGACCAGCGGGTTCGCACTTTGCAGGTTGGCAGGAATCGCTGGTACCCTCTTTGACCGAGCAGCGTTGCCACCGCCCGTTCGCGATTCGATTTCACACGCACGGCGAACCATGGAAGAGGGGAATGAGCAGGCTCGGATTGAGTTTCGTAAGCCATTTATTTTAAACTATTTACGGTATTACTGTGGGAAGAATCGGGCACGCTACCGCCCTTTCAGTCCCACTGTTCCCCGCCTTCTTGGTGCTGCGAAACAACTCAAATATGACGAAAGCTGAGACAAATGTCAACGCTATCTAGTCCCAGTTCCGGTTGAAAGTTCTAGTACTTAAATCAGGATTTTTCTCGGGGTTATTTACGCGCGGGCGTCGCGTTCCGGTGGCGATACGCATCCACCACGGCCGCCATCTCAGGCGCCGTCAGCAGCGTGGGGTTACAACCAGGCAAACCGCCCATGCAATTGTCGAGATTGCGCTGCCGGGCGGAAGTGGCAACGCTGCTCCGCTCCACCGGCGTAAGTTGCAGCAGATCGCAGCCCGACGATCCGTTCAGGCATCGATTCAGGTTGCGGCGATGCGAAGCCGCCGAGACGGCCGCCGCATCCTTGGTATCGAGCGCCGTGGGATCGCAAGTGCTCGATCCGGACATGCACCGGTCCAGATTGCGGCGTCGAGCCGCGCCTGAAACCAAAGTGGCTTCCTTGGTGTCGAGAACCGACGGATCGCAGTTCAGCAGGCCGGCCATACAACTATCCATGTTGCGCCGGCGGTTGGCGGCTACCATGGCAGCGGCTTCCTTGGCATTTAGTAATGAGACATCGCAGGAGGAGGAGCCGTTTAAGCACTTGTCGAGATTGCGCTCCTTCGCGGCTGCCACGACGCCCGCAGCTTGCTTGGCATCCAGGAGAGTGGGATCGCAATTGGACATAGCATGCAGGCACTTATCGAAGTTACGCTGCGCATAGGCCGCTGTCACCGCAGTCAGTTCCGCTTCGGTAAGAGCCACGGGATCGCATGTCACCCGTCCGGCGTTGCAGTCTGCCAGATTGCGCCGCATGAATGCCTGGCCAACCTCGGTGAGATCCCCAGGCGACAGGCGCGACAAATCACAGCGTGGTAAGCCCGCCAGACAACTGCTCAGGTTCCGTTCTTCGGGACGCTGACCGGTCTGTGCAAAACCAGCCCAAACCAGTAGGACCAGCGCCATCGGCCGGAAGCGTCTCACCCCTTCAGAGTACTACAGGAAGAGCGGTTCGACTCCACCAACCTAGGTAATCACGCGGTCTTGTTTTCATCAACTTGAGCAGACGGCTCTGCCCTTCCGAGTGGGTTTTTCCACGATATTAACCAAAGTACTAGTATTATTCCCTGATATCACTAGGAGTCCCGCGCCTTGTTTTCCATAGTTAGTGAGATATGCTCAAGCCTAGTAGAACACCTTAATCGGAGCAATAGTGCCTTACGTTCTCTTATCCTTGGGACTCTTCGGTTTCCTCGCCGCACTAAACGTAACCCCTTTGGTTCGTGACCTGGCCGTGCGGTTTGGAATCGTGGACGTACCTGATAACCGGCGTAAATTACATCGCCAACCGATTCCCCGGGTCGGGGGGATTGCCATCTTTGTTTCGTATCTACTGGCGTTTGCGGCCACGGCCTTTGGTTTTCTGGATATCCATTCCGTCCTGCCTCGCGGGCCCATGGCGCTCGGACTTTTAGCGGCACTATTGATCGTCTTCGCCACCGGACTTCTGGATGACCTGATCAACTTGAGGCCCTGGCAGAAACTTCTTGGGCAACTCCTGGCGGCCGTAACGGCTTATGCGTCGGGAGTCCAGATTCATCTGTTTCGGGGACATCCCCTGGAAGTCTGGTTCAGTCTCCCATTTACGCTCATCTGGCTGATCGGCTGCACCAATGCGTTTAATCTGATCGACGGTTTGGACGGACTCGCCGCGGGTGTGGGTCTCTTCGCTACCATCACCACGATCATCGCTGCCTTGACGCAACACGATTTGGGACTGTGCATCGCCACCATACCCCTGGCGGGCTGCCTGCTGGGCTTCCTGCGTTACAATTTCAACCCGGCTTCCATCTTCCTGGGCGACTGCGGCAGTCTGTCGATCGGTTTCTTCCTGGGAGTGTGCGGAGTCTTGTGGGGGCAGAAATCGGCCACCCTGGTGGGTATGGCAGCGCCACTGATGGCCATGGCCATCCCGCTGCTCGACGTTTGTGTTTCCATCTTCCGCCGGTTCCTGCGCAACCAGCCGATTTTCGGGGCCGACCGGCGCCACATACACCATCTCCTGCTGGATCGCGGCCTCACTCCCCGCCGGGTGGCGTTGCTGCTCTATGGAATCTGCGCCATTGGGGCGGCATTCTCTCTGCTGCAAGCCGGCTTTCACAGCCAGTTCGGCGGTTTGATTGTGATTCTGTTCTGCGTCTCGGCCTGGATCGGTGTGCAGCATCTGGGCTATTCCGAGTTCGGTTTGGCGACCCGCTTCTTCTTCAAGGGGACGTTTCGCCAGATTATCGATGTCCAGTTTCGGCTGGAACAGTTCGAGCGGTCGCTGGTGCAAGCAAGATCCTTGGAACAGTGCTGGCTGGGGCTTCAAAAGGGTTACGCGGATTTTGGATTCTCGGGCGTTCGCATGCACGCGCAGGGACAGGTTTTTGAGCAGACGCCAGAAGGCGCTGCCGAGCATTGCCAGATCCGCATTCCTTTGCGGGATTCTCAATACGTGAACCTCTATCGCAGCTTCCAAGCCGAAGTGGATCCCACCGCTTTGGCCGGGTTCGCGCGAGTCGTGCAGACGGTCATGGTGACCAACCTGCAAAAGTTCGAAACGCAGGTAGTCACCCTGATGGAAGCGGAGAATTCCACCGTCGGCGGCACCGCGGATCGTCACTTGACCGCCAGACTGTAATCGGCTCAGCGGTAAACTTGAGACAGAGTGCTCTCGCGCCGTTCTCTGCTGCTTTCCACCGCCGCGTTTCTAGGTTGCCGCAAACCCAAAGCCACGGGATACTCGGGCTACTGTTTTGTGGCCAACCAGGACGGGCATTCGCTGGCGGTTGTCGACCTGACCACCTTTCGGCTCTGGCGGCCCGTTCCCCTGGACGCTGCGCCTTCCATGCTGCTGCCTCATCCGCGAGGGCCCGAGGTCTTCGCGCTGGCGGCGGAGGCGGGAGTGGTCTATCGAATTGACGTGGCATCGCTGGCCGTGGTGCGGCGCGCGCGCGCCGGCAACCATGCGGTATCCATGCGGCTCTCCCCCGATGGCAGCGCGCTCTGGGTTTTGTATCGCGAACCCGCCGCACTTGTGGAACTGGCACTGGATACCCTCGACACGCGCCGCCGCATCCGTTTACCGGCTGCTGCGGACGACTTCGATCTCAGCCCCAACCACCGCGCGGCGATCGCCTCCAGCGCCCTCGGAGCCGTTATCATTGCCTCCCTGGATCGCGCCGCCATCGAACGAACCGTGGATCTTGGTGCCCAACCGGCCATCGTTCGCTTCCAGCAGAAAGGCGTGCAGATTGTCGCTGGCAGCCGCTCAGACCGCAGCCTCATCATGGTCGATGTGGCCAGCGGCCGGGTGGTGGTGCGCTTGCCGGTTCCCATTCAGCCGCAACATTTCTGCTTCAGTATGGACGAAGGCCAGCTTTTTGTGACTGGTGAAGGCAAAGATGCGGTGGTGATCGCCTACCCTTATCAGACCGAGATTGGAGAGACCATTCTTGCCGGCCGCGCTCCGGCTGGGATGGCGGTCGCCGGCCCGAACGGTCAATATCTGTTGGTGGCCAACCCCCAAACCAATAGCGTCACGGTGCTCGACATCCCGAACCGTAAGTTGGCCGCGGTAGTGCAAGTGGGTCAGGAGCCTCGCGAGATCCTTATCACGCCGGATAATCAGTACGCCCTGGTGCTGAACCAAAAGAGCGGCGATCTCGCGGTGATTCGCATCGCCGCTCTGGCCGCGCGGCGCTTCAAATCCGCGCCGCTGTTCACCTTGATTCCAGTCGGCGAAAAACCGGTAAGTGCCGCGGTGGTGGCGCTTACGTAACGCCGGCGGTCTTCGCCGCCGGTGCCTTTACTTCTTCTTACCCTGCGCCGCCACCGCCTCCATGGCCGCTTTCACCTTTTCCGGATCTCCCAGGTAATAGCGATTCAACGGCTTGAGCCCGTTATCCAGCTCGTAGACCAGCGGCATACCGGTCGGGATGTTGAGGTCGACGATGTCCGCTTCCGATACATCGTCGAGATACTTCACCAGCGCGCGCAGACTGTTGCCATGCGCCGCGATCAGGACCTTCTGTCCCTGCCGGATCGCGGGTGCGATGGTGTCGTGCCACAGCGGTAAGAACCGCGCCACGGTATCCTTCAGGCACTCGGTGAGCGGCAGCTCTTCCTTGCTCAGGCCGCGGTAACGCGGATCGTGGCCGGGATATCGATCGTCCGCGGGAGTCAACTCCGGCGGCCGGATATCGTAACTGCGCCGCCAGATCTTCACCTGGGTCTCGCCAAACTTCTCGGCCGTCTCGGCTTTATTCAAACCCTGCAGTGCACCGTAGTGGCGCTCGTTGAGCCGCCAGGACCGGTGCACCGGGATCCACATCAGATCCATCTCATCGAGCACCATCCACAGCGTGCGGATGGCTCGCTTGAGCACCGATGTGTAGGCAACATCGAAGGTGTAGCCCTGCGATTTGAGAACGACGCCACCCTCCCGTGCCTCTTCCCTGCCCTTCTCGGAAAGATCGACGTCGGTCCAGCCGGTGAAGCGGTTCTCCTTGTTCCAGGCACTCTCGCCGTGCCTCACCAGCACCAGCTTGGTCATCGCCGGAACGCCTTTCGGCCGAGGAATTGCGCCGATGCCCCCAGCAGTTCCTCCACGCGCAGCAACTCGTTGTACTTGGCGATGCGGTCAGTGCGGCTGGCCGATCCGGTTTTGATTTGTCCCGCTCCGGTTGCCACCACCAGGTCCGCGATGAACGCGTCTTCGGTCTCGCCCGAGCGGTGCGAAACCACCGACGTATAACCGGCACGGCGCGCCATATCCATGGTCTCCAGCGTCTCGGTCAGGGTCCCGATCTGGTTGACCTTGATGAGAATCGAATTGCCGATCCCCTGGTCGATGCCGCGCTGAAATATCGCGGGGTTGGTCACAAAAATATCGTCGGCCACGAGCTGGATCTTGCTGCCCAAGGTGTCGGTGAGCAGCTTCCATCCCTTCCAGTCCTCTTCCGACATGCCGTCTTCGATCGACAGAATCGCCGGATATTGGCGAACCCAGTTCGACCAGAACTCCACCATCTGCTCGGAGGTCCGCTGGCTCTTGTCGGACTTCTTGAAAACGTACTTGCCATCCTGGAAGAACTCGCTCGCGGCCGGGTCGAGGCACACGCCGACCTGCTCTCCGGGCTTGTATCCGGCTTGAACAATGGCTTCGAGCACGCTCTCGATGGCCTCTTCGTTGGACTTGAGATTGGGGGCAAAGCCGCCCTCATCGCCCACCGCCGTCGAATAACCCTTCTTCGCCAGGACCTTCTTGAGCGTGTGAAAAATCTCCACGCCCATACGCAGCGCCTCGGAAAACCTGGTGGCCCCGAACGGCGTAATCATGAACTCCTGCACGTCCACGGAATTGTCCGCGTGCGCGCCACCGTTGATGATGTTCATCTGGGGCACGGGCAGAATACAGGCGCCCACTCCTCCGAGGTACCGGTAGAGTGGCGTTCTCTGCGAGTGAGCCGCCGCGCGCGCCACCGCCATGGAAACCGCCAGAATCGCATTGGCGCCCAGCCGCCCCTTAGTGGGCGTTCCATCCAGCGCAATCATAATGCCGTCGATCGCGGCCTGTTGCGAGGCGTCTTTGCCATGCAGCGCCGCGGCGATTTCGCCGTTGACATGACCAACGGCTTTCAAGGTTCCTTTGCCCTGGTAGCGAGCCTTATCGCCATCCCTCAGTTCCACGGCCTCCTGTTCGCCGGTGGAAGCTCCGGACGGCACAGCCGCGCGTCCCATGCTTCCGTCCGCAAGGTAGACATCCGCTTCCACGGTTGGATTCCCGCGGGAGTCCAGGATCTCTCGCCCTACGATTTTCGTAATAGCCATCAATTTATATGACTCCTTCCGATTGGCCCCAAAAAACACCGGCGACAAGATCGCCGGCGCTACGTAACGCCGGCGGTCTTTGCCGCCGGTTAGACGGTTTTACGCCACCACCACGATCCCGGTGTCGGTGACGGTATATCCCTGCGCCCGATCGGCGTCCGCATCGAAGCCGATGATGCTCGATTCGGGGATCTTGACCCCTGTATTAATGATGGCCCGGCGAATCCGGCTGTACCGGCCGATCTCCGCGTTGGGCATGAGAATAGAGTACTCGACTTCACAGTAGCTGTTGACGCGCACGCCCGGCGACAGCACACTGTGCATCACGCGTCCGCCCGAGACGATGCACCCGGAACTGACCACGGAATCCACGGCCACGCCCATGCGCCGCCCTTCCTGCGCGAAAACAAACTTGGCCGGCGGCTGCTGCGTCACCTTGGTCCGGATAGGCCAGCGATGGTCATACAGGTTGAACACCGGCACCACGTCCACCAGGTCCATGTTGGCCTCGTAGTATGCGTCGAGCGTCCCCACATCGCGCCAATAGCGCACCTGCTTGGCGTTCATGTCCCGAAAATCGTACGCAATCACGCGTCTGCGGCCGAGGATGCACGGAATCACATCCTTGCCGAAATCGTGAGCCGAATTGGGGTTCTGCGCATCCTCATGCAGCGCCTGCAGAAGCACATCCGTCTTGAAGACATAAATCCCCATGGACGCGCTCAACATTTCCGGATCGAACCGCGATCGCTTCGGTTGATCGTGCAGGGGCTTCTCCTCGAAGCCGACAATGCGGTAGTCCTCGTCGATCTCCGCCACCCCGAAGCGCGGCGCTTCATGCGGCGGCACCTGGATGGTGGCGATGGTCACATCCGCGTCGTGATGCCGGTGCCAATCCAGCATGTCCCAGTAGTTCATCTTGTAAATGTGATCGCCGGCGAGAATGATCGTATAATCCGGCGCCTCCACTTCGATGCTCTGGAAATTCTGGAATACGGCGTCGGCCGTTCCCTGGTACCAGTCCTCGGAGACGCGTTTCATGGGTGGAAGCACTTCTATGAATTCGCCCATCTCGGCCGGAAGGATATGCCAACCGTCGCGGACGTGCCGGGTCAGCTCCAAAGACTTGTACTGGGTCAAGACGAAAATTCTACGAATTCCCGAATTGATGCAATTCGATAAGGTGAAGTCGATAATCCGATACGCGCCTCCGAAAGGGACGGCGGGTTTGGCGGTGTCCTTGGTAAGGGGATGGAGACGCTCGCCGGCGCCTCCTGCCAACAGAATGGCCAATACATTTTCCACTTCAGTCTAAATTCCTGAAAATAAAGCAAATGTCCCGCTAGAAGCGGTACCGTTGTATTGCGATTGAAATTTTGGGCTTGACTTTATTCGGCAACCACCTATGATATCAGTACCTTCTGTGCCTAGCGCAGGATTTTCGGGGCCATCCTCACTACTCGGTGATGCAACCTCAGGATAACCGGCGTGGAAAGCACGGTGAGTTTGGTTCAAGTTGGGAGGTGTTTTTAGTTGGCTGAAGTAAAGCTTCAGGAGGGCGAAACGCTAGAGAACGCCCTTCGCCGCTTCAAGCGGAAGGTCCAGCAAGAGGACATTATTAAAGAGGTGAAGCGTCACTCTTTTTACTTGAAGCCGGGAGAGAAGCGTCGGGCCAAGCAGGCGCTGGCTCGCAAACGGAACCGGAAGAAATCACGCCGGGAGATTGAGTAAACGCGGTGGCTGGCGCGGGGCCGGACGGATATTCGACCCGCTCCGCCGCCCTAATCCGACACCAGTTCAGGTTGATTACGGGGCAACGTTGCTATGGCGGAGTTTCAAGACCGCGTCCTCACGTGTGTAGACTGCGGAGCAGAATTCGTATTCACAGCGGGAGAACAACACTTCTTCCACGACAAGAATTTCAAGAACGAGCCCAAGCGCTGTAAGAATTGCAAGACCAAGCGCCAAGGTTCTTCGGGCGGTTACGCCAAGACCGAAACCATGACGAGTTGTTCGCAATGCGGCCGGGAAACTACGGTTCCCTTCAAGCCCACCCAGGGCCGGCCCGTCTTTTGCCGCGAGTGCTTCTTGAGCCGCAAAGGCTCGGCGGCCGCAGCCGGCGGCCGATAATTTAGATCAGGTCGCGCCGGCCATCGCTCTGGTGGCCGGCTAGTCTTCTCAGTTGACGTCGGCTGGCGTCGCGCTTCCGCCTTATTTCAAAACCCGCCCACGATGATGATAGACTCCAAACATGGGGCGCGTTGAAGAGATCGAGGCCGCCATCGACGGCTTATCGCCGGAGGATTACCGACGCATCGTCCAGTGGTTTCATGTGCGCGAACAAAAGCGATGGGATGATCAGATGGATTCGGACTCTTCCGCGGGGAAGCTCGATTTCCTTTTTGACGAATCGGAAGGCGAATCTGCTGAGGGTCCTCTTCGTGAGTGGCCGCCGCAAGAGTGAAATCCGTCGCTACCGGCCGTAGCCCATCCCGCTAAGTCATTCAGCCTCGTCGTTTACGATCACCCAAATTCTCTTCAGCGGCAATTCCGCTTTGACCTCATCATCAAGCCGTTCGTAGTTCTGCAGTACCGCATCTACCACATCGCCCTGATCCCACAACCGAATCCTGAAGAAGTCCTTCCGCGCGTCCAGTTTCACCGGATTCGTGAATCCACCCCAGGACACCAGAAGGCCTTGTTGTGAAGCAAATTTTGACACGACTCCGAGGAGTTCGTTGAAGGTCCTCTGCCCCTCTGCCCCACTACCTGATTTGACCTGGACACAAAGGCGGGGTTGGTCGAACCCGAGCGATCCTGAACCGGCCAGGATGTCTACTCCTCCATCGGGTCCGGGCGGAGAAACCTCGGTCTTGTAACCTTGTGCTTTCAGAACTGCATTGACCAGACGAGCAAGATCATGGCCTTTGAATTTAGCTTGAATGAACTTGAGGATCTCGTCACGGGCGGTCTCCTGTAGATTGACCGTGTCATCACCCTCGATCTCGGCTTCGGTGCCCGCAGCGGTCATAACTTCGGGAGACAATGGGGCTAAAGTGAGAATTTTGTTCACGCGGTCTTCCGCATCATTGCGATAGACCTGGAACACCGTGAGCATTGAATTCATTGAGACGAGTATGTCCTTCGGAAGCACAGACCGCGGTACCCCCTTGAGCCATTCGACACTCCGGATATACATTACATTCGGGGCAACTTTCTTGTACTGGTATTCGCCGGTAATTCGACCGAACGCGAACGCAGATTCGGTCTTGAGGGGCAGTGCAACCAGATCGCCCTTTTGGATCTCTCGGGCGAACCTCCAGACTTGGCCCAGTCCGGAGTTGACCTGCTTTTCGCTTTCGTGCGGATATGTCTCCCTATAGAGTGATCGCAGTTCTTCTTTCGCGCGGAAGGCAGAGTAGTCGGGAAGTTCATTCCACGCATGGCAAACAAGGCGCTCCTTGACCGCTTCTCCTCCTGCTCGCCATGCCTGCCCGCTCGCACGACCCACAACGACATCTAGTCCTCCATCTAGCTATCAGCTGATATACAGACTACTGCTGATCCGCTGATGCCACCAGGCCCTTCACTGCCCCGTGCCCGACCCGTAAGAAAGCATTGCCAGCAGTGCCTGCACGCGTCGCGTTGACCCCGTGAACAGATTGCCCGGACGCCGGCGGTAGCTCAGCATCTGGAGGTAAATTGTGTTCTCCTGCTGCGAGTTAATGCCCCATCCCGCCAGGTATTGCAGTCGCAGGTCGATATCGCGGTTCAGTTCGGCGCCCGCAAACCAAGGACCTAGATCGCTTTTTTGACCGGCATAAGTCGCCAGTAACTCGGCGGGCGAGTTAACGCCGATATCGCGTAGCGACTCAACGACCGGCGCGTAGTCCGGACGGTCCAGCCGCTGCTGCAATTCGTCCAGGTCAATGTGCAAAGGCTCCGCCTGCCCCATGAAAACCATGTCATACCCGTTGCCGCCAACCGTGTTCGACCACACCGTTCCATAGGGAAAGACATCCAGAAAGGTCGCCAGCTCGCTCTTGACTGTGCGCTCGTCGCTTTCATACAGCGGAACATAAAGGGTAAACATGCCACCGGGCTTCAAGTGCCGCTTCACCGCCTCGAAATACTCCTTCGAATACAGGCCGGCCGTGCCCTTCACGAAGACGTCCAGCGGATCGGACGCGATAATGTCAAACATATCCGTGGTGGTGAGCAGGTAGTGGCGCGCGTCGTCGTACACCATGTGAGTGCGCGGGTTGTGGAGCACCTCATAATTCTGGGCCGCGAAAAAGCGCGTGGAAATCGGCGGAATCACCGGCTCGATCTCACACACCGTGATGCTCTGAATGGTGGGGTAGCGTGTAAACGTGCCGGCCGAAACGCCCGCGCCGAACCCGATTCCCAAAACGGTCTTGGGATTGGGATGGAGCATTCCCGGCAAGTGTCCCACCATGCGCTGCAGCTTCATGTCGTACGGCTCGGTGGTCGCCTCCACGTGCCCGTTGACGTCGATCTCGGTGGCGCCGTCGCTCACCTGTGTGATGGCGACCGACGAATTCCGCCCCTCGGCGGTATACAGCACGCGGCCCGCGGAGATAGCCATCCGCCGGCCATACGCGATGAGCTCGCCGGGGACTTTGTCGACCTTTCGCGCGAGCAGCACGGCCACGACCAGCGAGATAGCCAGCCAGACGGCGGTCGAGCGCGAGCGATGCTTCCAGGCATGCGGCCCGAGCACCACCAGTCCGCTGGCGGCCGAAATGAGCAGCAGCGCGCGCTCGGATTGCTGGGTTCCGATCCACGGAATTAGAGCCAGGCTGACGGCCAGCGCGCCCACGATGGCGCCGAGAGTGTTGGCGGCATATACCGCGCCCACCAGCCGGCCCGAATCCTCACCCGGCACCGCCACCGCAGCGCAGGCTAGCGGGAAACTTGCGCCCCATAAAATGGTCGACGGCAAAATGGCCCACAAACAGCGCACCAGATCGAGTTGAAAGATGAACCAGGGGCTCTTGGTCAGCAGAGGGTTGATGGGCCAGTACGGCAGGGAATCGGCGATCATCCATGCGCCCCAGAAGATGCCCAGCGTGAGTAGGATCTGGCACCAGCCGAGTGCCAACGCCGGCCGTACTACGCCCAACAGCCACGATCCCACGGCGCTGCCCAGGGCGAGGCCGATCAGAAACACCGCCAGAATGATGGAGAACACGTAGACGGTGGCCCCCAGCATCATTCCCATCAAGCGCGTCCAGACCACTTCCGCGCCCAGCGCGCAGGCCCCCGACAACGCGATGGTGAGGTAGACCGGCCAGCGGCTGGCGGCCTCGACCGGCTGGTATACCGCGGTCTCCGAGGGCTGTACGGCAGGGGTCCGGGCGGCCAGAGCGAGAGAGACGGCCGCCACCGCCAGGTTGATGGCAGCGGCGACGTATGTGCCCGTCGCCATGTTGTGGATGCGCAGCAGATAGAACCCCGCCAGCAGACAACCGAACACCGCGCCCAAGGTGTTCCCACCGTAGAGCAGCCCCCACCACGGCACGCCGCGCGGTGTCGCCTGAATCCAGCGCACCAGGGCCGGCAGCGAGGCGCCCATCAGCACCGTGGGCGGCAGCAGGCAGATGGCGCAGATGAAACCGCGCAGCAGCATTCCCGGCAGGCCATGCTCGGCACCGGCCACATACACACGGTCGATGGAAGGAAGCGCGGCCAGAACCAGCAGGCCGAATAGGGCGATACCGGCTTCCAGGGCGGCGTAGATGCGCAAGGGATGCCGGCCCTGGAGGCGCAGACGCGGCAGGCCGATGCTCCCCAGGCACAGGCCGCCCATGAAAGTGGCTAGCAACACGCCCAGCGAAACGGCGGTGGAACCGATCGCCAGTTGCAGCAGCTGATACCAGACGATTTCGTAGATGAGCGCGGAGCAGCCGCTGGCCGCGAACAGGAGCAGCAATAAGAGGAGGAAATGGTTTTCAGAGCGATTCATGCGGGAGGCCGAATCACATCATATCCCAGGGCGGGTGAGGGGCGGCTCCGCGGTTCTGGATGCGCGCCACCTGTCCGGCTCCGGAGGCGCAATCAAAGGTGCGAAGCCACCTGCCTATTTTTGGCCTTTACCATCAGAAGAGCTCCACATTGGCCCCTAGTCCTTCTTCGAAGGGGACCTCGGCCGACCGGTCGGCTGGCGCAGGCGGATTCGCGGCACCGGTGGTTAAAGACTGGTGCACATCGCGCTCAGCCTGCATGGTGTAGCGGCTCGCTAAATCTTCCAGGTGCTGTGCCGCGGCGACCTTGGAATCTCTCACCACGGGCTTGGCTTGCCCGCCGATTCCGTCGAGAGTAGAGCACGCGCTGAGAATGGTTTCGGTAAAGATCGCACCCGCCGAAAAATTGGCGCGGACCGAACGGATCTCCTCACTGAGCCGTGCGCTGGTAGCCGTAATCTGGCTGAGCCGGCTGGCGCTAGCCTCGCTCGAGGAATGCAGTTCCAGCAGCGCGGCACGCATCTCCGGCAGGACGCTGCCAGTCTCGGACTCCTCACCGGACTGCGTCCAGCCCGAGCCGCCCGACAAGCGATTGGCTGCGTCGCTGATGGCATCGAGATCTCCTGCTACCGTGTCGGTGATGCCACCCGAATCGAGTGCCAGGCGCTGCATGACTTCGGCAACCACGTTGAGCGCACTTCCGGCATTGCCGATTTGAATGGCTCGGATGGTGGCGTTGATCGCCATGCGGCGGATGCGAATTTCAATCTGGCGGATCTCCGCAACCGAGTCCCGCATCCCCTTAACGGTCGCTTCGAGTTCGCCCAGCACACTTTGCGTTTCAACGTCAGCCTCGGCGCAAGTACCGACCACCTTCAAAATCGCGGTGAAGCGACCCTCCATTTGAAGAAAAAAGGAATCTTGCTCGTTGGCCGAAGATCCGATGAGGGTCTTGCTAGTCTCGGCCATTTCGCGCACGCGCCCTGCGATGCCGTCCAAATCCCGTTCAATGCGGCCGACTGAAGACCCGAAAACCTGTTCGGCATTGGACAATTGGGACGATTGCAGCGCGAGCACCGCCCGGACATCCAGGTTTTCAGACCGATTACGGCAGCCTTGGAACTCAGTTCGAAGGCGCCGCAACGCATCCACTACATGCTCGACCTGCTGCCGCGTAATGTCGTGGAATTGAATAGCCGTGATCAGGTCTTCGAAGGCCGCAGACACTTTTTCATACTCGGCGGCCTGTCGGAGGAATACCTCAATCGCCTGCCGATGACGCTCTTCCAGCGATCTTAAGCCGGTCTCGACCTCTCCGACCAATATGGGCAGCTCCGCCAGTTCACTGGCGCGGAGCCCGGTCACCTTGGCAAGGGCGGACTGCAGCTTTTGATGGAGGGCCGCGGAGGCGTCCAGAATGCCTTGCCCGCTGGCTTCGATGCTCTTGGTGAGCGTGGTCACCTCTTCGGCGAGATTGCCGAATTCCTCGCCCGCATTGCCGAGCCTGGCCGTCTCGATGCGCGTTAAAGAACCTAACACCCGAAAAACCGAGACGGTATCCTGAAAACCGCGGAACGTGCGCCCAATGTGGCGGGCAGAATCGCACACGCCCGCCAACGCCTGGTCGCCAGCTTCGGCCCGCGCTTCCATCTGCTGCGATCGTTCGAGGACGCGGCTAAGCACCTGGGAAGCCTGGCCGTCCTGCCTGCCGAAGATCTGTTCCAGTGCGGCCATGTCGGAGGAGAGTTGGCGCGCTCCGGTAACGAACCCCATCAGGTTTCCCCCGATCGTCAGGAAATCCTGCTCGGTAGCGCGATTCAAGCCTTCGAGATCCGTAATCACCCGATCCAGAAGGAGCCCGCAGTCTTTGGAAACCGTACGGTGACGCCTCCGAACAACCGCGATCGTACGCTCGAGCAACCGACCCAATTCTCTCTTCATAGCATGGAACTTCGCCCAGCATTCATATCGGCCATAAACCGCGCCCTTAGTTGTGGGCCGGCGGATACCGCCGATCAGGAGGGACTGGCAGAGTGGTGCGCCTGGACAATTTCCTGTAGGACACCCTACCGGAAGGCTAAGCATCGGCCGATATGAACATTGAAACGGATGCCGGTTACGCTTCAGCGACAAGAATCCACCTGGTTGATCAGGCTGGAAGGACGGGTCACTCTCACCTCGGCGGCGGAACTGAAAGAGGTGCTGCTCGAATGGCTCTCGGCTGGGAAGAATCTGGAATTGGATCTGGAACCTGCCGAGGAGATCGACATCACCATAATGCAATTGCTCTGGGCTGCCGGGCGCGAGGCGGCACGCACGGGCGTGAAAATTCTGATCCATCGATCGAGTGCGGTTGCCATGGCCATACGCGACGCGGGTTTTGACCAGCTTCCCGGGTTCCCTGTTTCCGAGTGACGAATGGACAAGGTAATTCTAACGGTCGACGATTCGGCAAGCGTACGGCAGATGGTGAAGTTCACCCTCACCGATGCCGGCTACACGGTGCTGGAAGCTGTGGACGGCCAGGATGGCCTCAAAAAGCTGACGAGTCCCCTGAACCTGATCATTACGGACCTGAACATGCCGAACCTCGATGGTATCGGTTTCATTAAGGGTGTACGGGCCAACCCCGCCTGCAAGGGCATACCGATTGTGATGCTCACCACCGAATCCCAGGAATCACGCAAGCAGGAAGGCAAAGCGGCCGGCGCCACGGGCTGGATCGTGAAGCCGTTCACCAAGCAGCAGATGCTGGCAGTGGTGAAGAGGTTGATCGGTGATTGACCGATTCAAGCAAGGTTTCCTCGAAGAAGCCCGGGAACTACTCAGCGAATTGGAAGCGGCGCTGCTCGAGCTGGACGAGAAGCGCGACGATCTGGAAATTGTCGGGCGGGCCTTCCGGGCGCTGCATACGATTAAGGGATCGGGCGCGATGTTCGGCTTCGACGACATCGCCGGCTTCGCCCACCATCTGGAGGCGGTTTTCGACCAGCTGCGCAAGGGAGAGCTGGCGGCCACTGCCGATCTGATCAGTCTGGCTTTGGGCGCCGGGGATCAGATCAAAACCATGTTGGACGCGGCCGCCGGCCAGGGCACCGCGGATGCCAACGGCTCCGCCCGGATTCTGGCCGAACTGCGCCGTTTGACGGGCTCGCCGGAGCCTCACCCGGACATGGCGCGCGTGTCGCGGATAGAGGCCCGCGAGCCTGGTTTGTCGGCGGAGTGGCACATCCACTTCCGCCCCGGCCCCGACGTGATCTTGAATGGGACCAACCCGCTGCTGCTGCTGCGCGAGTTGCGGGAATTGGGACAGCTCCAGGTCCAACTCGATGCTTCCGCAATTCCTCCGCTGGGTGAGATCGACGCGGAGCGGTCTTACGTCGCCTGGGACATGGTTTTGAAAACCGATGCCGGGCGGGAAGCGATTCGGGACATCTTCATCTTCATCGAGGATGACTGCGAGCTCCGGGTGGTGCCGGCTCCTGAAGATGCCCCAGCGGCCCATGTCCCGGCGGCCAAATTAGACCAGCCGGAGTCCGCGAATATCGCGGGAGCCAAGGCGCCGGGAGTCGCCTCGAGCATCCGCGTGTCGACCGAAAAGCTGGATCAGCTCGTCAACCTGGTGGGCGAACTGGTGACCGTGCAGGCCCGCTTGACGGCGGTCTCCGCCCGCCGCGACGATGCGGACATTCAGGCCATATCCGAGGAAATCGACCGGCTGACGGCAGAGCTGCGTGAGAACTCGATGAGCATCCGGATGCTGCCCCTCCGCAACACCTTCGAACGCTTCCGCCGGCTGGTTCACGATCTCAGTATCGACCTGCATAAGCAAGTCGATCTGGCCATCGAGGGGGCCGACACCGAACTGGACAAGACGGTCATCGATCAGCTCAACGATCCGCTGGTTCACCTGATCCGCAACAGCATGGATCACGGCATCGAGACCCCCGACCAGCGCCGCGCGGCAGGCAAACCCCCCACCGCCACCATACGTCTCTCCGCCCTGCACTCCGGCGCCCAGGTATTAATACGGGTAACGGACGACGGGCGCGGGCTGGACGTCGAGGCGCTGCGGATGCGCGGCATCGAGCAAGGGTTGATCGACCGGTCGGCCGAGCTCTCGGAATCCGAAATCTTCTCTCTGATCCTGGCGCCGGGTTTCTCTACCGCCCGGGAGGTCACCGACGTATCCGGACGGGGCGTCGGCATGGACGTTGTCCGCCGCAGCGTGGAAGCTTTGCGCGGTTCCATCGAGATCCACAGTAAGCCGGGAGCGGGCCTCACCGTAACCCTCCGCCTGCCCTTGACGCTGGCCATCATCGACGGCCTCTTGGTGCGCGTCGGTGGTACCCATTTCATACTGCCGCTGGCCAATAGCCGGGAGTGCGTCGAGCTGACCCGGCAGGATATTCAAGACGCCCACGGCAATCATTTGGCCAGCGTGCGCGGCGAAACCATTCCCTACATACGGCTTAGCGAGTATTTCCAGATGCCCACAACCACGCCGGAACGCGAGCAGATTATGGTGGTCGAAACCGAAGACGGACACTATGGGCTGGTGGTGGACGAGGTACTCGGAAATCACCAAACTGTCATCAAGAACCTGGGCCGGTTCTACCGCGACGTTCAGATGGTGTCGGGAGCCACCATCCTGGGGAACGGAACCGTCGCCCTGATCCTCGATTCGCACCGCCTGGTTCAGAATGCAGTCCACATGACATCGCAGAACAAGCGCGCCGACGGCCGGAAGCCACGGCGCAATCTCGGCACGCCGAGCCAACCTTCAACCCAGACCAACGCATCCACGCGAAAGGAAAACAGAATTAATGTTACGTAACGCAAAAGGAAAAAACCGAAAGACCCAGAACCCCGGACCGAGCGACGGCGGCACAGCCGTCCTGGATTATGGCGCGCAGGGTGAGCGCGCCCGCCGGAGCAGCACGGAAGAAGCGGGGGGCCTGGAGATCCAGCGCGTCTCGGAAGAGATCCTGCGGCTGGTGGAGGCATCCCGCCAAGGGCGTCTCGAGGAACGCGGCAAGCTCGATCAATTTCACGGGGTTCACCGCGAGATTGTGCAAGGCATCAACGATATGCTCGACGCCATTCTGGTTCCGATCGGCGAGGGAAATCGCATTCTGGCACAAGTCTCCAATGGCAAAATCGATGAGCTGATCAGCCAGACCTACAAGGGCGACCACGAGAACATGAAGATGGCCGTCAATAATGTGGCCATGGTTCTGCAAGGCTTGCAGAAGGAACTGGCACGGTTAACGGAGGCATCCAAGGAAGGGCGGCTGGCCGAGCGCGGTAAGCACGATTCGTTCAAGGGCGCGTATGCCGAAATCGTGCAGGGCGTCAATGGCATGCTGGATGCGATTCTGCTGCCCATCGGCGAGGGCAACCGCATCCTGTCCCAGATTTCCGATGGCAAGATCGACGAGCTGATCGCGCACACCTACCAGGGCGATCACGAAAAAATGAAGCAGGCCATCAACAAGGTGGGCGTGGTGCTACAGGGCCTGCAAAAAGAATTGAACCGGTTGACGGATGCATCCAAGAACGGACAGCTCTCCGAACGCGGCAAGGCAGAACATTTTCAAGGCTCCTATGCGGACATCGTGCGTGGCGTCAACGCCATGCTGGATGCCATCCTGCTGCCCATCGGCGAGGGCAACCGCATCCTGGCCCAGATTTCCGCCGGCAAGATCGACGAGCTGATAGCTCAAACCTACAAGGGCGACCACGAAAAGATGAAGCAGGCCGTCAACAACGTGGGCACGGTGGTCCAGAGCTTGCAAAAAGAGCTGAACCGGCTAACCGACGCCTCCAAAGAGGGACAGCTCTCCGAGCGCGGCAAGGCCGAGCAGTTTCAGGGGTCTTATGCGGACATCGTGCGCGGCGTAAATAATATGCTGGACGCGATTCTGCTGCCCATCGGCGAAGGCAACCGCATCCTGAGCCAGATTTCCAGCGGCCGGATCGACGAGCTGATCGCGCAAACCTACAAGGGCGATCACGAAAAGATGAAGCTGGCCGTCAACAACGTGGGCACGGTCATCCAGTCCTTACAGAAGGAACTGGCCCGCTTAACCGAAGCGTCGAAGGCCGGAAAATTGGCGGAACGGGGCAACCAGGATCAATTCCAGGGCGCCTACGCCAACATCGTGCGCGGCGTCAACGCCATCCTCGATGCCGTAATTACGCCGCTCAATGTGGCCGCCAATTATGTGGATCGGATCAGCAAAGGCGATATGCCGCCGCAGATCACCGACACCTATCAGGGTGAGTTCAACAATATCAAGAACAACCTGAACACGCTCATCGGCGCCACCAATGATGTCACGCACGCCGCTGAGGAGATCGCCCAAGGCAATCTCACGGTTGCCATCCGGGAGCGATCCCCCGAGGACAAGCTGATGCAAGCTCTGATCAGCATGGTCGCCGGACTCACCCGAACGGTTTCCGAAATTCGCGGGATCGCCGGCGAAGTGGCGTCAGCGAGCCAGGCGATCAGCACCTCCTCGGTTCAGGTATCGAACGGCGCCAGCGCGCAGGCGGCATCGGCCGAGGAGGCCTCTTCCTCCATGGAGGAAATGGTCTCCAACATCAAGCAGAATGCCGATAACGCGCAGCAGACCGACAAGATTGCCACCAAGTCGGCGCAGGACGCGCAAGAGAGCGGCAAGTCGGTGTTGAGCGCAGTCGCGGCCATGAAGGAAATCGCCAGTAAGATCTCCATCATCGAGGAGATCGCCCGCCAAACCAACCTGTTGGCTCTAAATGCGGCCATCGAGGCGGCGCGCGCCGGGGAGCACGGCAAAGGGTTCGCCGTCGTGGCGGCCGAAGTGCGCAAGCTGGCGGAGCGCAGTCAAAAGGCAGCCGGCGAGATCAACCAGCTCTCGGGCACAACCGTAAAAGTGTCGGAAAGAGCCGGCGAGATGCTTGAAAAGCTGGTGCCGGATATTCAGAAGACGGCCGAGCTGGTGCAGGAAATCACCGCCGCCAGCAAGGAGCAGGACACTGGCTCCGAGCAGATCAATAAAGCCCTTCAGCAACTGGAGAAGGTAATTCAGCAAAACGCCTCGGCGGCCGAGGAGATGGCATCCACTACGGAGGAGCTCACCGGCCAGGCCGATCAGCTCATAACCGCACTCGGGTTCTTCCGCACGGGAGATACCGGGCAGGCGCCTGCGGCGCATGCTGCCCCCAAGTCTGCCGCTTCGCTCGGGAAACTCCGGGAGGCGGTGACCCATGTCCCTGCCCGCCACGCTTCGAAAACGGGGAACAAAACGGGAGTCGCTCTCAAGATGAAAGAGACCGGCGACCCGACGGATAAGGATTTCGAACGCTACTAGACAGCCGCGGCGCAGGTCCCGCGACCCGCGCCGCAACTGCGGTATGCGAAAGGAAAGCTAACGATGAGCGTCACCGAAATAACCGATACGCGGCAATACCTCACCTTCAAGCTGGGAGACGAGGTGTTCGCCACCGACGTCGCCAAAGTCCGGGAAGTGCTCGACTTCACCAACATCACCAAGATCCCCCGCACCCCCGAGTTCATGAGCGGCGTCATCAACTTGCGCGGCAACGTGGTTCCCGTAGTGGATCTCCGGCTGTGCTTCGAAATGTCCAAGACCGAGAAAACCGTCAACACCTGCATCGTAGTGGTGGAGATGATGTTGGATGGCGAATCCAACGTGATCGGGGCCTTGGCCGACTCGGTCGAGGAGGTCATCGATCTGGAGCCGGAACACATTCAACCTCCACCCAAAATCGGCACCAAGATCCGGACCGATTTTATTAAAGGCATGGGCAAGCGCGACGCCCAATTGATCATGATCCTGGACATCGACCGCGTCTTCTCCGTGGAGGAGTTGGCGACGTTTCGCGGCGCCGAAACGCAAACCTCCCCGAGCTGAAGTACCGGGCTGAGCGAGGCTGGACAGGGCCCGGGCTAGGGAGGCTCGGGTCCCGCGACCCGCGCGGCCACTGCGGGTATGCGAAAGGAAAGCTAACGATGAGCGTCACCGAAATAACCGATACGCGGCAATACCTCACCTTCAAGCTGGGAGACGAGGTGTTCGCCACCGACGTCGCCAAAGTCCGTGAAGTACTCGACTTCACCAACATCACCAAGATCCCTCGCACTCCCGAGTTTATGAGCGGCGTCATCAACCTGCGCGGCAACGTGGTTCCGGTAGTGGATCTCCGGCTGTGTTTTGAAATGTCGAAGACCGAGAAAACCGTCAACACCTGCATCTTAGTGGTCGAGATGTTGTTGGATGGCGAATCGACCGTAATCGGGGCCTTGGCCGACTCGGTCGATGAGGTCATCGATCTGGAGCCGGAAAACATTCAGCCTCCACCCCGAATCGGCACCAGGATCCGGACCGATTTTATTAGAGGCATGGGCAAGCGTGATGCCCAATTGATCATGATCCTGGACATCGACCGCGTCTTCTCCGGGGAGGAATTGGCGACGTTCCGGGGCGCTGAACTGATCAAACCTCCGGCTGAGGTGCGCGCCTGACGGGGTACGCGTTTCCACATCGCCCCGCTTCCCTTCACCCATATGGATACGACAACTGAGGGCCTATCATCCGCAAATTTCGAAAAGCTATGCTCCTTGATCTACACGGAATCGGGCATCAGTTTGAACTCGGAAAAGAGGACGATGCTGGAAATCCGGCTCAAGCGGCGTCTCCGCAGCCTGGATTACTCCTCCTACGCCGAGTACTGCAACTATCTATTTGCACCCGCTACCAGAGACAGGGAACTGGTTCATCTGATCGATGCCGTTACGACCAATAAGACCGACTTCTTTCGAGAACCCGACCATTTCGAGTACCTGACCGCTAAGGCGCTCCCGAGCCTGAATGCACAAAATGGCCAGGGCAGAAAGTCCCTGGTCTGGAGCGCGGGATGCTCCACGGGAGAGGAACCCTACACCCTGGCGATGGTGCTAAGCGAGTACGCGCAAAGCCGCCCCGGCTTTCGGTTCGGCGTGTTGGCAACCGATATCAGCACCGAAGTGCTGGAAAAGGCCCGCGCGGGTATTTTCAAGTCCGATGTCGTAAGACCGGTACCCCAGAACTTGCGCAAAAAGTACCTCATGCGCAGCCGCGATCCCAGTTCGGACTTGTTTCGCGTCGTTCCCGAGTTGCGCACGACGATCGAGTTTCGGCGCCTGAATTTCATGGATGCGGACCTCGGGTTGTCTGAATCGCCGGAAATCATCTTCTGCAGAAATGTCATCATTTATTTCGATCGGGCCACACAGATTCGCATTCTGGGAAAGCTGGTCCGGCTGCTTGCCCCGGGCGGATATTTCTTCGCGGGTCACTCCGAGTCGCTTCAAAACATGGACTTGCCGCTGATTTCGGTGGGAACCGCCGTCTATAGGAAGTGTGACTGAATGCCAGATCTGCCGGGCGTCAGCGTGCAACCCGGGCAACTCTATATCGCTCGAGAGCCGATGATCCTGCAAACGATTCTCGGATCCTGCGTGAGTGTCACCTTCTGGAGCGCGCGCCTGGGCGCGGGCGCGTTGTGCCATGGCGTCCTGCCCCGGTGTCCGTCGGGCGTGGCAGGCTTGGATGGCCACCGCTACGTCGATTTCAGCATTCGTTACCTGGCGGAACGGTTCGATGCGCTGGGGGCTTGCCGGAACGAGCTCGAAGTGAAGCTCTTCGGCGGCGCGGATGTACTGCCGGTCGCGGCGTCCCGGCTTGCCAAACCAACGGTGGGCGCCTTGAATTGCCAGACCGCGCTGGAGGTCCTGGAGGCGGAAGGCTTCCGCGTGGCGGCCTCCGATTTGGGTGGCAATCGGGGCCGCACCATCTATTTCCATACCGAAACCGGTGAAGTGTTTGTGCGCCGGCTTACCAAGTTGCATAACGCCGGCCGGAGTGAGAACGATCTCACACGGTCCAAAAGGAACCACAAGGCCCGTCTATGACGAACGAGAAAATCCGCGTCCTGATCGTGGACGATTCCGCGCTGGTCCGGCAAACACTGAGCGAGGTCCTTTCGACCGACCCCCTGATCGAGGTCATCGGCACAGCCAGCGACCCGTTCGTCGCAGCCGAGCGCATCAACGAACAAGTGCCGGATGTGATCACGCTCGATATCGAGATGCCGCGCATGGATGGGCTGACGTTCTTGCGCAAGATTATGGCGCAGCACCCGATACCCGTGGTGATCTGTTCGAGCCTCGCCGAAGAGGGAGCCAAGAGTACGCTCAAAGCCCTCGAATATGGAGCGGTGGATATTATTGCGAAGCCGCGGCTGGGGAGCAAACAGTTCCTGGAGGAATCGCGAGTCATGCTTTGCCAAGCCGTCAGAGCCGCGGCCGCGGCGCGGTTGCGCACGCTCGGTCCGAGCCATACGGTTGAGCCCAAGCTCACCGCCGATGCCATTCTCTCCCGCGCCACCAGCGCGATGGTCGAGACCACCGAGCGCGTAGTCGTAATCGGGGCGTCCACCGGAGGAACCGAGGCGCTCCGGTCGCTGCTGGAGGTTCTACCCCTGGATGCGCCCGGCATCGTCATCGTGCAGCATATGCCCGAAGTGTTCACCCGCGCCTTTGCCGACCGCCTGGACAGCCTGTGCCGGATTTCCGTCAAAGAGGCGGAACGAAACGATACGGTTCTGCGCGGCCGCGCGCTGATCGCACCCGGCAACCATCACACCCTGCTCAAACGAAGCGGTGCGCGTTACTATGTGGACATTAAGGATGGCCCCCTCGTCTCGCGGCATCGTCCCTCGGTGGACGTGCTGTTTCGTTCAGCCGCGCGCTATGCCGGCCCCAATGCCGTGGCTGTGATCCTAACCGGGATGGGTGATGATGGCGCCAGCGGGATGCTCGAAATGAAGCAGGCCGGTGCGGTGACGATCGCCCAGGATGAAGCGACCTCGGTTGTTTTCGGCATGCCTAACGAGGCCATTAAGCGCGGCGCGGTAGATGTGGTCGTGCCGTTGCAAGGCATCGCCGGATCCATTCTCGCGCATGCTTAGCTGAGGCCGCAGCTTCATTCCCCAAATTCGGCTGCGGACTCGCGGCTTCACCTCTTCCCTGGTCGTCTCCCTGGCAGGGCGGACCCCCATAGGCGCTAACTTAAAACATTTCTGGCCCAAAATGTTGGAAACTCGATTTGAGCCGCCACACGATCTTGGGGTTGCCGGTGGGTTCAGGCACTGCTAAGTTAACGCTTATGATGGGCGCCCCCCGGTCCGCTGTCGGACCCCTGGCCAACCTGTTTGGGAGTGCAGTCCTGCTTCGGCCATTGTGCCCGTCCATTTGACTTCCGCGGAGCGCGGGGTATATCATTCCCCAAAATTCGACGTTTAGGGTTTCGAACTCGTTCGGGGATTTGGCAGCCGTTGTAGCCGTCTTTAGAATGAACGACAGGAGAACCGACCTAGATGGCCCAGTCCAAGAAACCCTCATTCGGCCGCCGCGGATTCCTGAAGGGAGCCGCAGCCGGCGCCGCCGCGCTAGCAGCTAACCCCCAGCGCCTGCCCGCACAGCAACCTCCCCGCGCCGCGCAGCCCGCCGACGCCGTGCTCGCGCGCGAAGCCGGCAACGTCCGGCCGGCCCCCGTGGCGCAGGTGATCGAACACCCCGGCTCGGACCACATGGTGGACGTCATCAAGGCGCTCGGCTTCGAGTACGCCGCGGCCAATCCGGGCACCAGCACCGGCGGCGTGCACGAATCCATCATCAACTATGGCAATAACCACTCACCGGAATGGTTGACCTGCTGCCACGAAGAATCGGCGGTGGCCATGGCGCATGGCTACGCCAAGATCGAAAACAAGCCGATGCTGGTGGTGCTGCATGGAACCGTCGGCATTCAACACGCGGCCATGGCGATCTATAATGCCTACGGTGATCGCGTGCCCATATATATGTTGGTCGGCAACAGCGATGGCGCCGTCCCCGCGCACGCTGCCGTGGATATGGCGGTGATGGTGCGCGACTACCTGAAATGGGATTTTCAGCCGACCACCTTAGATCAGTTCGCCCCTTCGGCGATGCGGGCCTACACGCTGGCCATGATGCCGCCCATGGCGCCCGTGATGTTGGTGTTGGATGCCGCGCTGCAAACCGCGCCGATGACGCAAGAGATGCGCATTCCGAAATTCACCATGCCGGTCCCGCCCAGCGCCGACCTGGGTTCGGTTCGCGAGATCGCGCGGCAACTGGTGGCAGCGGAGAATCCGCGCATCAGTGCCGGGCGTTCGGCGCGCACCGAACAGGGCATCACGCTGCTGGTGGAACTGGCCGAACTGCTGCAGGCGCCGGTGAATGGCGGCGGCAGCCAGAATCGCGTGAGCTTTCCCTCGCGCCACCGGTTAGCGGGCGTGGGCTCCGGCCAGCCTGACCTGCTGTTGAATCTGGAAAGCGGAGGCTTCGGCGGGGGCGGCGCCGGCCGCGCGAAAACCATCAGCATCACCTCGGCCGAACTGCTGGCCACACACAACTACAACGTGAATGGAAATGCGCCGCAGGGTGACATGGTGATCGCCGCCGACGCGGAGGCTTCCCTTCCGGCGCTAATCGAAGAGGTCCGCAAACTGATCACCGCCGATCGCAAACGGGCCTTCGAGGAGCGCGGCAAGATGCATGCGGAGGCCAACCGCCAGGCGCACAATCAGCTTATGGATCAGGCAGCTAGCGGCTGGAGTGCCAGCCCCATCAGCCTGGCCCGGCTTTCGGCGGAGCTGTGGCCGCTCATCCAAAATGAAGACTGGTCGCTGGTGTCGCCTTCGGCTTTCATCGGCGATTGGCCCAACCGCATGTGGAACATGGACAAGCTGTACCGCTACATCGGCGCGCAAGGCGCAGGCGGCATGGGCTATGGCGCGCCCGCGGCCGTGGGCGCCGCGCTCGCCAACCGGAAACACGGCCGGCTCACCATCAACATTCAAACCGATGGCGACCTGAACTATGCGCCGGCGGTGTTGTGGACCGCGGTGCACCACAAGATTCCGCTGCTGACCATCATGCACAACAACCGCGGGTATCATCAGGAAGTGATGTTCCTCGAGAGAGAGACCACGGTGCGCAATCGCGGCGCCGACCGCGCACACATCGGCACCAAGCTTACAGAGCCCGACATCGACTATACGGCGCTCGCAAAGGCTTACGGCATGTATGGCGAAGGCCCCATCAGCGATCCCGCCGCCCTGGTTCCGGCGTTGAAGCGCGGCATTGAGCGAGTGAAGAAGGGTGAGCCCGTCCTGCTGGATGTGGTCACGCAACCCCGAGGGTAAACTGATGCACAAATTCCTGGTCCCGTGCTGGCTGCTGCTAGCGTTGGCCGCGCACGGCGCAGACAAAACCGTTTCCAAAGAGTTCTTCGCGGAGCCGCCTACTCTGATCTCGCTGGGGTTCGAATGGCAGATCGATGGAGACGACAACCGCAATGCCGCCGTCGCGGTCTACTACCGCAAGAAGGGTGACTCAGCATGGAAGACAGGGCTGCCCCTGTTTCGCCTGGATCACGAGCACATCACGGAAAACGCGCTCCTTTACACCACGCCGAACATGTTCGCCGGGAGCATCTTCGATCTGGAACCGGCCACCGACTACGAGTGCCGCTTCGTGCTCTCGGACCCGGATGGCGTCGAGGGCAAGAAGGAAAACATCGTCACGGTGCGCACGCGTTTTGAGCCGAAGCCGGCCGAGGGCGGCAAGGTCTACCACGTTTATCCGGCCGACTATAAGGGCCCGAAACAGGAACCGGCGTTCACCGGCCTGCTCGCCGCGTACTTCACCGGCGCGAGTCATTCGGATAACTTCAACACCTTCCCGCCGCGTGTGCAGCCTGGGGACGTGATTCTGGTGCATGCGGGCCTGTATCAGGACGACCGCTTCCGCTACGGCGGCGGTGGCGTTAACGGAACCGCTCCTTCCGATGGCACGTTCTATCTCACGCAGAGCGGCACCGCCGAGAAGCCCATAGCGATCAAGGCCGCGGGTGATGGCGAAGTCATCTTCGATGGCGGCGGCAATTTCAACCTCTTTAATGTGATGGCAGCTAATTACAACTACTTTGAAGGCCTGACCGTACGCAACACGGACCTGGCCTTCCTGGCCGGCCTGAAAAATATCGCCGGCGCGCGCGGAATCACCATCAAGCGATGCCGGATTGAGAACGTGGGCCGCGGCTTCTATTCGGATTGGTCCGGTTCGCGCGATTTCTACATCGCCGACAATACCTTCATCGGCCGGTTCGACCCCGATCACCTGATGGGCTTTACAGGCCGCACCTGGCAGAAGTATCAAGTGGATGGGCCGCCCAAGCTGGTGTCCGAGTACGCTGTGAAGGTTTATGGCTCGGGAAACGTAGTGGCCTATAACTACGTGGCTAACTTCCACGATGGGATCGACGTGGCCACTTATGGCAATCCCGACGGTACGCCTAACCCGATCCGCGACCGTATGCCCGTTTCGATTGACTTCTACAACAACGATGTTACTAACGTGGAAGACAACTGCATCGAATCCGATGGCGGCGCTTATAACATCCGGGTCATGCGCAACCGCTGCTTCAACCACGGCCATCGTGCATTGAGTGTGCAACCGGTGTTTGGCGGGCCGGTCTATTTCATTCGCAATATTGTCTACCATGCGCCCGAGGGTGGCGCGGTGAAGCTTACGGCGACGTCATCCGGCATCGTGATGTATCACAATACTCTGATTGCACCGGTGAAACCCATGCTGGGGGCGGTGTCGAACGTGCATTTCCGGAATAACTTGATTCTCGGCAGGAGCGAAACGTCGGAGACGTTTGCCGTTGAGACTTACACCAATTACTCCAGCTCCGATTACAACGGATTTCACCCGAACGAAGGCGCCGAGTTTTCCTTCGGCTGGGCTTCGCCTCCATTCTCGGTTCGCGCCGATTACCGCTCCCCACCTGGAAGTTCCCCGCAGGAGCGGGCTAAGGCGGAGGCCGGATCGAGGGAAACCAGAAACTTCAAAACGCTAAAAGAGTTCAGCGAAGCCACCGGGCAGGACCGGCACAGCGTGCTGGTGGATTACAACGTGTTTCAGAAAGTGACCGAGCCCGACCCGGCGGATCCGCGCAAGCTGTACAAACCGGCCGATTTCAATTTCCAACTGCGCCCGGGCTCGGTGGCGGTAGATGCGGGCATACCCCTGCCGAATGTGAACGATGATTTCACCGGCCGCGCGCCGGATCTGGGAGCATATGAGATCGGCCGCCCCGAGCCGCACTACGGTCCGCGGCCTTAAGAGCTGTGGGGCGGGGCCGTGCCCTGCCCGGTAAACCTGACACAGGCAAGGATGCCTGTGCTACTGGAGATATGATGCGCACCATAAGTGCTCTGTACCTGTCTTTCGTTCTTGCCGGTCTTTCCCCGGCCCAGACGCGGACTTCCAAAACGCTGGATGTCTATGTGATCGACGTTGAAGGCGGCAACGCCACGCTGTTCGTCGCGCCCTCCGGCGAATCGTTGCTCATCGACACCGGCAATGCCGGCGCGGCGGCCGCCCGGGATGCCGGCCGCATCATGCTCGCGATCAAGGACGCCGGACTTACGCAGATCGATCATCTGATCATCACGCATTGGCACGGCGATCATTTCGGCGGCTTGGCAGAGCTGGCTTCCCAGATTCCGATTCGGGAATTTATCGACCATGGCCCCAACGTGCAGCCCGGTGAGCTCGCCGATACGTTTCTCGCGAAGACCTATCCGCAACTCATCGCGAAGGCCAAACACACCGTTGCCAAACCGGGCGACAAGATCGCCGTTGCCGGTCTTGATGTTCGCGTGGTGGCTTCCGCCGGTGAGACCATCAAGTCGCCTCTGCCCGGCGCCGGCAAGCCGAACCCGTACTGTGCCAATTTCAAACCGGGAGACAACAATGCGGAGGACCCTCAATCGGTCGGAGTCCACGTTACCTTCGGCAAATTCCGCACGGTTCATTTGGGCGATCTGACCAAGAACAAGGAATTCGAGCTGGTGTGTCCCAATAACCGCATTGGCACGGTGGATGTCCTTTTAGGTTTGCATCACGGCCAAGCCAGCTCGAATTCGGAAGCGTTGGTGCACGCCCTGCGTCCGCGCGTCGCCATCATGAATGACGGCACTCGGAAGGGCGGCGACCCGGAGGTGATGAGGGTCGTGCATTCGTCTCCCGGTCTGGAAGATCTGTGGCAGCTGCACTTTTCGCTGCTGAGCGGCCAGGAGTACACCGTGCCGGGAATGTTCATTGCCAATACGCTCGACGACGCGCCGTCGAACATGCCGATCGCTCCGACTCCCGCGCCACCACCCGGGCCAGGCGCGCCGCCCGCCCCAGTCCACAACGGTACCGCTTATTGGATTAAGCTATCCGCGCAACAAGATGGCACCTTCACGGTAACTAATGCGCGGAACGGGTTTAGTAAGACGTACCGGCCTGGGCTGTAGCCGTCGCACCGGCGGCGAAGACCGCCGGCGTTACGTAGCGCTGGCGATCTTGTCCCCGGCCTGGCAGCCCCGAACGAGTATAATTGTCGGCTAAAAGGAGGCGTCATGTCATCCACGCTGAAAGCTCTGCTATTAATCGGATTGTCCATTTCGGGGTTACGCGCACAGGGCCTGGTCACCCAGCGCAACTTGTCGCTGCCCATGGCGAAGACCATCGCCGAAGCCACTTTGGCGGCCTGCAAAGCTAAAGGCTTCAACACCGCGGCGGCAGTGGTGGACCGCGCCGGCCAGGTGCTGGTGATCCTGCGTGACGAGCAAGCCACTGCGCAAACCGCCGAGATGGCGCGGCGCAAGGCATACACCGCACGTATGTTCCGCACCACTACTCTCGAATTCCAGAAGCGCACGGCCAGCGATCCGGCGCTGCTCCCGCAACGCGATGTCGCTGACATCCTGGCGCTCGGCGGCGGTGTACCCATCCAGATCGGCACTGAGGTGATTGGCGGGGTGGCCAGTTCGGGTTCCAATCAGGAGATGGACGACGCGTGTGCGAAAGCCGGAGTTGCCAAAGTGGCCGACCTGTTGAAGTGAGCCCTCTTCTACTTCACCTTCATCACAAACAGCGTCTGATCGTCGAACGCCGCCGTCGCAAACCGGTCCATGTCCGCAAAGATCTCCGCGATAAGTCCCGCCGCCGGCAATGCGCAATGCGTCCGAACAACACCCGCAAGCCTTCCGCGACCGTACTCCGTGCCGGCCGGGTTCACGTGATCGGTGATGCCATCGGAATATAGAACCAATACGTCTTCCGGCTCTGCCTGGAAGGGAACCGATTCATACTCCCGTGAATCGAGCAGGCCGAGCGGGACTCCTTCCACGCGTATCTTGAGAATATCGCTGCCGCGGCAGATCATTGGCGGGATCGCGCCAGCATTGGCCATCACGATGTGCCGCTTGGTCGGATCCCACAGCAGCACGCACAGGGTGACGTAACGCGCTTCCACCCGGCGCTCGATGAGCGCTTCATTCAGCGCTACCAGGAGGTCTGCGGGACGGCGGCGCCGCGGCGCCAGGGTGCGCAGCAAACCACTCACCAGGCTGCCATACAGGGCGGCAGCGGCGCCCTTTCCGCTGACGTCGCCCATGGCAATCACGGTCTGCCCGTCGCTGTGTTCAAACACGTCGTAGATGTCGCCGCTGATCTGGCGGGCCGGCCGCCAGCGCACCGCGGCTTCCATGCCTTCGATCTCTGGTAACGTGTCGGGCAGCAGCACCCGCTGCAACTCGCGGGCGGCTTTCAAATCCTCTTCCATGTGGCGCTGGCTCGCCGCCAGCTCTTCGTACAGGCGGGCGTTCTCCACGCTGCTGGCGATCTGTGGGGCCAGCAGCGTCAGCGTGCGTACGTGTTCGTCGGTGAAGTAGCCCACGCGTTCGCTTTCCAGGTCTATCACTCCGACTAAGCGATCGGGAGCCAGCAGCGGCACCGCAACCTCCGAACGGATGTCCGGGTGGGAAGCGATGTAGCGCGGATCTTTGGTGGTGTCGTGCACGCGCACCACGTCGCGCTGCTCGGCAGCCGCGCCGGTGATGCCCTTGCCCAGGGGGACATTGTCGATGTTCACGCGCTGGTCATAGCGGATGCTGAAGCGATGCCGCAATGCCTTGGCCTCCGCATCCACCAGCAAAATGCTGAACGCGTCATAGTTGATGAGCGCCCGCATGGTGCTCGCAATTTTGCCGAGCAGTTCGTTCAGGTCGAGAATCGACGAGAACTCGCGCGAGATGGTGGCCAATGTTTTGAGCGTGCGGTTCTGGCGTTCGGCGCGACGGAAGAGCCGCGCGTTGTCGATGGCGCTCGATACGCGCGCTGCGATCAGGCGCAGCAGAGCCCGATCGTATTCGGTATAAGCATCCACGCGCGCCGATTGCAGATCGATCACGCCTACGAGTTGGCCTCGCGTGGTCATGGGCACCGCCAGCTCCGTGCGCACCACGTCCACAGTGTTGAGATAACGCGGATCGCGGCGCACGTCGCCTACCAGCACCGGTTCGCGGCGCAGGGCGGCAGCGCCGGTGATGCCCTCGCCCAGAGCGACGGACAGATTGGCCACGATCTCGGCGCGATGCCCCACCGCGTAGCGGATGCGCAAATCGCGGCGCTTCTCGCTGTAGAGCAGAATCGCAAACAGGTCGTACGGTAGCACCTTGCGGATGATCTCGGCGACGTTGGCGAGAAGCTGATCGAGATCGAGCGTCAGCGACGTGCCGGCCGCGACCTCCAGCAGAAAGTCGAGCAACTCGGATCGCTCGCGGAAACGAACAGGGGCTCTGCGCGCAGCTTGCATAGTTTTCTCCACGGCCTGCGGGGAGCGCGGCTCAGGCAGCGGTGGCCTCGACGATCTTCACGCTGGCGCTGGCTCCGATCCGCGTGGCGCCGGCCGCCGTCATGGTCTGCAAGTCGGAGAGCGTGCGGATTCCGCCGGAAGCCTTGACGCCGATCTCCGGACCCACCACGCTGCGCATCAGCGCCACATCGTGTGCCGTTGCGCCCGCCGGCCCGAACCCGGTGGAGGTCTTCACGAAATCCGCCCCCGCCAGTTTGGATAACGTGCAGGCCACCGCCTTTTGATTGTCGTCGAGCAGCGCCGTCTCCAGAATCACTTTCACAATCGCCCCGGCCTCGTGCGCTACCTTCACCACTTGCTGGATATCCAGCTTCACCGCTTCGTGATCGCCGGAGCGCAGCGCGCCGACATTGATCACCATGTCGATTTCCTGCGCGCCCGCCCGCAGCGCCGCGGCGGTCTCCGCTACCTTGGCTTCCGTGCTGGTTGCGCCCAGGGGAAACCCCACCACCGAGCCCACTTTGACCGGCGAACCCGACAGTTCCGCCGATACCAGAGGCACCCAATAAGGGTTCACACACACGCTGGCAAAGCCGTACTGGCGAGCTTCGCGGCAGACCTTGACGATGTCGGCCCGCGTGGCCTCGGGCTTCAGGATGGTGTGATCGATGAGCGCAGCGATGGAGGGGTCAATCTTGGTGAGCCGGTCGCTGGCCGAAACGCGGTCGGCACCCGCCGCCAGGATCTCCTTGGTATTACGCGCGCAAGTCTGGGGACACCGCTGCGTGCAGTCCGGGCAGACCTGCGCAGGCAGATTCAGGCCTTCACCCTTCTCGCGAACCGGAGCGTTATTCAGGCGAGCCAAGATCTCTTCGCCGATTTGCGCCACCAGGCTGTCGAGCTCCGCTGTGGTCATGAGGGGGCCTTTTTGAGATACCGCTGCTCGATTGCCGTGATTTTTTGCACCCGCGCCTGGTGCCGTCCTCCGGCGAATGGGGTGCCCATCCAGGTGCGCAAAACCTCTTCCGCCTGAGTCGTTGTCAGGAGCCGCGCACCTAGCGTAAGCACATTAGAATCATTGTGTTCCCGGCTATTTCGAGCGGATGCTTTATCATAGCACAGGGCCGCGCGGATGCCCGGCACCTTGTTGGCGGCGATGGAGGAACCGATGCCCGCGCCGTCGATGACGATGCCTCGCGACACCGCGCCCGAGGCGACCAATTCGGCCACTTCGAGGGCGATATCCGGATAGTCGGAGGGACGTTCATCGTGCACGCCGACGTCTCGCACCTCCAGCCCCAGGCTATGCAACACGGGTTTGAGCGTCTCCTTCAACCGGTAGCCGCCGTGATCGGAACCGAGGGCAATCGTCTTATCCGGAGGAGCGGTGGGAAGCTGGTCATCGGCAACTTCGACGATCCGTATGCCACGCGCGGCCGCCAAGTCGCGGGCCGATGGCGTGACGATGCTACCGCGCGGAACCTTGAAGTCGCCGCTCGCGGGGAGGTCGCCGGTAGTGATCACATTCCGCATAGTTCCGATCCGCAGTACAATTGACCATTGTAATGAAACGGTATCTGATGCTGTCGGTTTTCCTGGTGGCATCCGCTGCGGCGCAGCCCGCCGGTCAGACCGCCGCGGGCAACGATTTCCTTGCGCGGCTGCTGCACCAGGGCGAAATCAGTTGGGGCATGATGCTGGCGGGCCTAGCCGTGGCCTTCGCGCTCGGCGCCGTGCACGCCATGTCTCCCGGACACGGGAAGACGATCGTGGCGGCCTACCTGGTAGGCTCACGCGGCACCGCGAGCCACGCCATCTTTCTGGGCGGTATGGTGACGTTCACCCACACTATCTCGGTTTTTCTGCTGGGCCTGGGGACGCTTTTCCTATCGCGGTATATTCTGCCGGAGAAGATTGTTCCCGTGCTGGGCGTCATCTCGGGCGTTTCCATCGTCTGGATCGGCGCGATTCTACTGTACAAGCGGATTCAGGCCGCACGCCACATCGCGCATCAACACGATCATGCGCATGCGCACGCACACGCGCACACACACTCCCACTCGCATGATCACGAGCACCATCATCACGATCACGCTCACGACCATCATCACGACCATGGCGCCCACACGCACGATCACGGCGACGGCCACGTCCACAGCCACGTACCCGAAGGTGAGATCAGTATGGGCAGCCTGATGGCGCTAGGCGCCAGCGGTGGACTAGTCCCTTGCCCTTCCGCGCTGGTGCTTCTGTTGAGTGCGATCGCCTTGGGCCGTATCGGCCTGGGACTGGGCTTGCTGGTGGCATTCAGCCTGGGGTTGGCCGGCGTGCTGATGGCCATCGGACTGATCGTGCTCTACGCCAAGCACCTGTTGCCCGACAGCGAGAAGGCCTCTCGCCACGTGGCCTTCCGTCTGATCCCGGTAGCGTCGGCGGCCGTCATCGTCTGCGTGGGGCTCATCATGACCGGGGTGTCGTTGGGCGTGATCCGGCCGGACCAGTTTCTGGCTGGAGTCTGACCTCAAAGGAAATCCACTGGTGGGCGATCCGGACAAGGCCGCGACATGCGGCAAGCAGGACTGGTCAGCAAGCCTGAGCTAGGCTGCCACAAACGTGAAAACGTCCTGGGCACGCTGAAGCTCGGTTGCGACATCGCTTTGACCGTGATCGATTAGGGATTCGAGAATAATCGGGACCTCTTCCGGAATGGATCCAGCTACTGTGCTGAAAGCCATCACCGCATTTAGTGAGATCGGATCGTGCCGACTGGCCGTATTGACCTCGCTCATGTGGACTTCAACCAAGCGATCACGGAACGCATTCAGGAGAAGAGCTGCTTCCGTCATACTCGGATCCACTTGTCTGGCATGTCCGATATCGAAGCAGAGTCGAGCACTTGGCAGTCGGTCGAAAACCTCCCCCAGTTCTTTGACTGTCCGCCCCACCGGTTTGCGCTTGTCCATGTTCTCGATAACCAGCCTGTTGCCGAGGATCTTCCATCGCTCGGGCTCTAGGATAACGTCCGGATGAACTATTACTTGATATCCCCGTTCTGCCAACAAGTAGAGCTGATCGATGACCCACGGCTCGGAGTCGACGGCAAACCGACTCGGAGCGTGGACCGACACGAATGAAAAACTCTCTAGGTCTAGAGAAGGTAACGCTGTGACGAGCGGCGCGAGTTCTTCATCTCGCAGCGCAGAGAGTTCGACAGATGCGATGTGATGCTGTCGCAAAATCGCTATCGCCGTGCGAAAGTCGCCTCTCGCCAAAGCGCCCGTCGAGAATCCAAAGCGTCTCATCAAAAAATCCCGTAGGTCATCGCAAGATGCTTGAGTCGATCATCGTCATTCAGGAACAGTGCAACCAGTCCGTCGTGGAATGGCTTGCTTACTTCCCGAACCTCGTTCCAGGCTGCTGAATTCCGCAGATCCTCGTGCGTTCGAGCCTTCTCTAACTCTTTCCGCTTGACGGGATTATCCAGAATCGAAACAAAGCGGTTGTAGTTATCAAAAATCGCATGAACTGTGGCATCGGTTACGTTGAGATCTAAGCATGCCTTCGCAATGACATCGAGCGGTGTGAGGGCAAACTGCTGTTCTATGTAAGCTGTCAGAAGCGAGAAGTCCCGCGCATTTTTCAATGCCTTACGGGCATCTTCGGCGGCCGAATCCAGATGACAAAAGAAAACCAGCGCCAGCCCAGCGGCAAATATCAGTTTTCGAGACATCCGCAGTTTGGCGTTCCGCAAGGCCCATTTCTTATCATTTTCCGCGCGCTGCTTGTAGACGAAATCCACCGTTACGGTACGCCAATACCGGGTCAAATCATTCAAAAGGAACCGTGGAATGCGGACGTCACCGCTAGCATGGGTAAGGCCCCGATCATCTTCAAGATATCGGCGGACGATCTGGCGTCGAACGCGATCGTATGCTTCCCGATTGCCCACCGGAAGAGATTCAAGCAACAAAAGTACTCTCCGCGTGGTATTCGAATTGAGATCGTCCTCACCCCCGATGTTGTGGACAAGCTCATGGCTACCAACCATCTTCCCGAAGACGCCACTTCTTCCCGGTTCAACGAAGTCGTTGGTGGCTAGAATGCGTTCGATCTCCCGTTCCTGCTCTTTATGCTCTGGAACCGATTGTCCATCGATGAGAAGAATCCAGTCGAGGTCGCTGCCTGATGTTACCTCTTCCCTGGCAACCGAGCCGAAGATGACCAAACTCGTGTCTGGCGAATTTCGCTGAAGAAAGTGTCCTTCGAGTTGATTGCGTCGTAGCCGTGTGTCTTCGCGCGCCTTGCCAATGGATGCCCAAGAGCATCCCGGTCGCACCTCTAGCAGAGCGACCTTCGAAGGAGTACCAGGGGCATCGAACATGGGTCCCTTTATAGTACGACGGCCACTTTATGCTGTTGCTGAACTCGCCGCGCACGCATTGCACAGAAAAATAGGCCCTTGGAAAGTCTGATTTTGGTGAGCACGGTGGGACTCGAACCCACAACCACCGCCTTAAAAGGGCGATGCTCTACCATTGAGCTACGTGCCCGGATGTGTTCAGTCTAGCAGATGCGCCCAAGATCTTCGTGAATCCCGCTATACTTGGCTCCGGACCCGATTCGCATGAGCCGGCCGGCGCGACGCTTCCTGTTCGTCTCCCTCGCTATTCTGGCAACCCTGGTCATCGGCACCGCCGGCTTTACGGTGATCTCCGGCTATCCGGTCTTCGACGCGTTCTACATGACCCTCACCACCATGACCACGGTGGGCTACGGCGAAATCCATCCCCTCGATCGCGCCGGCCGGATCTTCAATTCCTTCCTCATCATTTTCGGGGGCTCTACGATCCTGGTCGGCATCGGCGCGATGACTCAGACCATCATTGAGCTCGAATTGGGAGACGCTCTCGGAAGGCGGCGGCAGAAACGCATGATCGACAAATTACAAAATCACTTCATCGTCTGCGGTTTTGGACGCGTGGGTCACGGCGCCGCCAAGGAACTGCAGCACTCCGGCGTGCCTTTCCTCGTGGTGGACGTGCGGCCCGAGCGCGTGGAGGCGGCGATCGCGGCCGGCATGTTGGCAGTAGCCGCCGATTCCACGCGCGACGACACACTGCGCCAGGCCGGCGTGGAGCGCGCTCGTGGGCTGGTGGCCGCGCTCGCCACCGATGCCGACAATCTGTTTGTTCTGCTTTCCGCGAAGGGGTTGAACCCGCGGATCTATGTGGCCGCGCGCGCCGCTGAAGAAGGCGCCGAGGAAAAGATGAAGCGCGCCGGCGCGGATGCCGTCTTCGCTCCCTACTCGATCACCGGGCACCGTCTGGCCCAGTCGATGCTCCGCCCTCACGTGGTCCAGTTTCTGGATTTCACCACCAACGATATCGGTATGGACGTCAGCATCGAACAGGTGCGCGTCTCCGAGTCGAGCGAAGCGGTCTCGCGGACCATCAAGGAATTAGATCTGAGCCGTGCGTTGGGCGTCATCGTTATGGCGATTCGGAAGAGCGACGGCGGGATGCTGTTTAATCCTCCGGCCGATACGCCGGTCGGCGGCGGCGATTATCTGATCGTCATGGGCCAACAGGAGAACCTGCGGGCGTTGGAGAACCTGGTGGCACGGGCTTGATCTATCGCGTCGGAGCCGGCGGCGCAAACAGCGACAGTGGCTCCAGCGACGTGATGTGCCACTTCTTCCCCTGGCGCGTGACCGTGCAATGCACCTCCTCCCGGCGCTGGGTGACGTCGCCGTCCTGCTTTGGCTCCACGAATTGCAGAAACCAGTCCAGCACCAGCATGCGGCTCGATTCCGTCCCGTCGTCGCTCAACACGTCAATGGACGATTGCACATTCTGCTGTTGTACGAGAGCCTCTGCGTTGGCCGCCAGCATCTCATAGCCTTGCATGGATCGATCGAAGCCCTTCATGAATTGATCCACGTTGCCTTCGCTCAGCGCGGTCGCGACCTGGCCGAGAAAATCGCGGATGTCCTGCGCTTCGTCGGCGTGAAGAAAGGGCGCGGCAGCCATCACGACCAGGAATGCTTTGCGGCGCGTCATGCGGTCTTCTCCAAGGCAACCGCTCCCTTTGGTCACGGCTCAGTACGCACTTGCGATGCATTCGATAACGAATCCCGTTTACCGAGCCGTGACCAGAGGGAGCGTTTCTTTCACGTCCGGTAGCTGGCGTTGATTTTTATATATCCCTCGGTCAGATCGCAAGTCCAGAAGCGCGCCGTGCCCTTCCCTTTGCCGCGAATCGTTAGCCGGATCTCGCACTCGGGCGCGTCCAGCTTCTGCTTCAGTTCCGCTTCGGAGAAAGGCGCTGCCAGACCGGCGCGGCAAACGGTGACGCCTTGCAAGTACACATCCGTCTTGGCTGGATCGAAGGCCACCCCCGTATTTCCCGCGGCTGAAAGTATGCGTCCCCAATTGGGGTCCGACCCGGCAATGGCCGTTTTCACCAGCGGGGAATTGGCGATCCCACGGGCGATGCGGACCGCCCCCTCGTTACTGGGAGCGCCGGACACATGAACGGTCACAAATTTCTTTGCTCCCTCGCCGTCGCGCGCGATTTGTTGCGCCAGAGATTCCATCACCCCCGCGATCGCCTGCTCCACTTTGCGCAGCTCCTTGGGATCGGGCCGCACGCCGGAGGCTCCGTTCGCCAGAAGAAGCAGCGTGTCGTTGGTGGAGGTGTCCCCATCCACCGAAAGGCAGTTGTAGCTCCGCTCCACCGACCGCCGCAAGATGGTGCGCAACTGCGGTCCGGGAATCTGCGCATCCGTCAGAACAAAGCCCAGCGTGGTCGCCATGAGGGGATGGATCATGCCCGATCCTTTGGTCATCCCCGCGATGTGAACTTTTCCGCGCCGGAGTTTCACTTCCCCGAAGGCCGTTTTGGGGACCAGATCGGTGGTCATGATAGCCCGCGACACCTCGTCGAACCGCTCGGGGTTGAGGCCCTCCACCAAACGCGGCAGCGCGCTCGTGATCTTTTGGGCATCGAGCTCCACGCCAATCACGCCGGTCGAGGCCGGCAGCACTTGCGTCACGGGCATGCGCAGTAGCTTGGCGGCGGTCTTGCAGGTAGCCAGCGCGGCCGCATCGCCGGTGCGCGTGGCGCAGTTGGCATTGCCTGCGTTCACTACGATGGCGCCTGCCAGCCCCTTGGAAAGTTTCAAGTGACGGCGGCTCAAACGCACGGGCGCAGCCTGCACCCTGTTCTGAGTAAATACTCCGGCGGCGGTGGCCGCCATTCCCGTCACGATCAATGCCAGATCGTCTTTTTCTACTTGGCGGATTCCGGCATAGGTAGCGGCGTAGGCAAATCCGAGCGGCAGGTTCACGTGCGGGCTTCTCCTAACCAATCATTGTCAGTCAGCCGCTGCCCGTTTGCGAAATCGGCCGCGGCGATTCGCTTGCGGCCCTCTAACTGTACCTCGACCAGTTCCAAGGATCCCCGGCCACACAACACCACCGGCGGTTTGAGGCTTCCGAATTGCCCGGCAGGACCGCCTGTGAGTCCAATGAAGCGGGACCGCCAGATGTGCAGGGTCTGCCCGCGAAAGCTGGTAGAAGCGCCGGGCCAAGGCTGCAGCCCGCGCACACGGTTGTGAATGTCCTCGGCGGGTAGGCTCCAATCGATCAATCCGTCCTCCTTTTTCAACAGGGGCGCATAAGTGGCTTGCGCCGGGTCCTGCTTCTCCGCGGTAATCGTCCCTCGCTCCAAACCTTCGAGGGTCTTCACCAGCAGATCGGCCCCCATCACCGCCAGCCGTGCTCCCAGCTCCACGGCGTTTTCCTCCGGGCCGATTTCCGTTTCCGCTTTCAACAACATATCTCCCGTATCCAGGCCGGCATCGATCCGCATCGTCGTAACCCCGGTGCGCCTTTCGCCGTTGATAATCGCCCACTGAATGGGACCAGCGCCGCGATACTTCGGCAGCAGCGACGCGTGCACATTGATGATCCCCCGCACCGCCAGGTCGATCACGTTCTGTGGAATGATTTGCCCATAGCCCACCACGATCATGGCGTCGGCCGGCAACGACCGCAAGTGTTCCACCGCCTCCGGACGTCGCACACGCTCCGGTTGATAGACCGGGAGCCCCAGGCGCAGGGCGGCTTCCTTTACCGGAGGTGCGGCGGCATGCTGACCGCGGCCGCTCGGCCGGTCAGGCTGGGTAACCACGGTCAGCACCTGGTGGCCGGCCTCGACAATCCGCTCGAGCGTCGGCACGGCAAACGCCGGCGTGCCCAGGAAGATCAACCGCATCCGGCTCAGCCCCAGTCTCCGGCGCGCTGCAGCTTCTTAATCTTGCGCTTCATCAGATCCCGCTTGAGCGCGCTGATATGGCTGATATAGAGCTTGCCGTAGAGGTGATCGGTTTCATGCAGGAAGGCCCGCGCCAGCAGGTCTTCTCCGGTCATCTCGAAATCCTCTCCGAGCACATTTTGAGCGCGCACCGTGACGCGCTTGGGACGCCGCACCTGTTCGCGAAATCCCGGAATGCTCAGGCAGCCCTCTTCGCCCTCCTGCTTTCCTTCCGTCTTGATGATTTTGGGATTGATGAGCACCAGCTTCTCGGCCGGGTCCTCGCCGTTGGAGACATCAATCACGGCAATCTTGCGGGAGAAGCCGATTTGCGGCGCGGCCAGGCCCACGCCTTTGGCGGCGTACATGGAATCGAACATGTCGTCCAGGAACTTACGCAGTTCCGGCGTGTCAAAGTCGCGCACGTCGTCGGCTTCGCGATCCAGCACGGGATCGCCGAACTTCACGATCGGATAGATCATATCTGGTCGGAAACACAAACCACGTAGCACAGGCCTCCTGGCCTGTGTCTGGTTTTTGCTGTCCTCCGCGGTCTATACATCTCTAGAATCCCTTCACCTGTTCGAGGTAGCCTTCGTAGTTGCGCCTGGTTTCCGTCAGGGAATCGCCGCCGAATTTTTCCAGGAACGCCTGCGCCAGCACAATCGCCACCATGGCTTCGCCAATCACGCCGGCCGCCGGCACCACCGCCACGTCCGAGCGTTCATAAGCGGCCAATGCGGGCTCGCGCGTTTCCAGATCTACCGATTCCAGCGGACGGCGCAAGGTCGAGATCGGCTTGAGCATCCCGCGCACCACCACGTCCTGCCCGTTGGTGATGCCGCCTTCGAGGCCCCCGGCGCGATTGGCGCCCCGGTGGAAGCGCCGCGCCTCGCGGTCGTAGTGAATCGTATCCTGCACCTTTGAGCCGAAGCTCGCCGAGCCTTCCGCAGCTAAACCGACTTCGACCCCTTTCACCGCCTGCATGGAGACAATGGCCTGCGCCAGCCTTCCATCCAGGCGCGAATCCCAGGTGGTGTGCGATCCCAGGCCCACCGGCACGCCATGCGCCACCACTTCGAAAACTCCGCCCACCGTTTCGCCGGTGCGGTAGGCCTCATCCACCACGGCTTTCATGCGAGCTTCCGCTTCCGCATCGGCGCAGCCCAGCAGCACCTCGTCTTTCCGGCTCAGCGCCACAATCTCTTCCCAGCTCACGGAGCGGGCAATCCGCGCCGAGCCTACGGCGATCACGTGGCTCAGAACCTGGATGCCGAATTCGCCCAGCAGCGCCTTGGCCATGGCGCCCACCGCCACCCTCGCGGTGGTTTCCCGAGCACTGGCACGCTCCAATATGTACCTGGCATCGTGAAAATTGTACTTGATCGCTCCCGCCAGGTCGGCGTGCCCGGGCCTGGGGCGGGTCACCGGCTTGCGCTTGTCCTCGGCGCCATCCACGTCTTCCACAGGTAAGGCCTCGGTCCAGTTCTGCCAGTCCTTATTGCGGATCAGAATCGCGACGGGCGAGCCGATGGTGTGGGAATGCCGAACGCCGGCCACAATTTCGGCGCGGTCGGTCTCGATCTTCATCCGTCCACCGCGGCCATACCCCTGCTGCCGGCGCCACAGCTCCCGGTTGATCGTTTCCAATGATATGGGGATGCCCGCCGGGAGTCCGGTGAGCGTGGCCACCAGGCACTCGCCGTGCGACTCTCCGGCGGTCTCAAAACGCAACATTTGGCAAGAAGTTTTATCCTAGCAAACTTCGAACAATTCCTTGTCTTTGTGCGTATTAGGATGGTGGACGGAGAAGGCCGATGAAATTTCTGTTGTGGCTGATTCTGTTGATATTGTGCTGGCCGCTGGCCCTGGCGGCACTGGTACTCTATCCCCTCGTGTGGCTTCTGCTGCTGCCTTTTCGCATCGTGGGAATCGCGGTGGAAGGCGTGCTGGAGTTGGTTTGGGCAGTAGTGACGCTGCCGGCGCGAGCGCTGCGCGCCCTCTGAAAAAACCGGACACAGGCCGGGAGGCCTGTGCTACGTAGCACAGGCCTCCCGGCCTGTGTCGGGTTTTGTTGTGCAGAAACGACCCGCCTGACCTCAAGAAAGCACACGTTCGGCATTTGGCAACTTCCTTGCGAGTACCAACCCGTGTCCAGTTCCTTGACGCAAGTCATTTCAGACACTAAGGACCGCCTGCAAACGGCGAGCTGGGTTTCCCTGTTCCTGGACTTTGACGGCACACTGGTGCCGATCGCCGCCGATCCGACGGAGCCCCGATTGGACCCGTATACCGCCGAAACCCTGAAACTGCTTTCGAGCCAGGAGTATTTGGCGACTACGATCATAAGCGGGCGAGCAGTCGAGGATCTGTACGTCCGCATCCGTCTTCAAGGCTTGATCTATGCGGGAAATCACGGGCTCGAGATTTTCGGCCGCGATCTTCGCTTCGTGGAGCCGCTGGCGTCGGCCCGTCGCGAGCAGCTGGCCGTGCTTTGCAGAGAACTGTCTGCGAAGCTAGGGTCTGTCTCCGGAGCCATCGTGGAGAACAAGGGGTTGACTGCCAGCGTCCACTACCGCATGGCTTCCATAATCGATGTTCCGGCGATTCGAGCTGCCGTGGACGAACTTGTCGATCGCAGCGCCGCGCTCTTTCGAGTGAATTCGGGCAGGAAGGTATTTGAGATCGTACCCCGCATCGACTGGAACAAAGGAGCGGCCGTGCGTTGGATCAACCGCCATCTGGACGAGAGGCCGGACTTGTCAATCTATCTGGGCGATGACAGCACCGATGAGGATGCCTTCGGCGTATTACCCGAGGCCATCACTATCAAAGTGGGCGGCTCGCCGGTAACCGGCGCCCGATATCAACTGCCTGATCCCGCTGCAGTGCACGAGTTCCTGCTGTGGCTGGCCTTTCAGGAACGGCCGCGACAACGCCCCGTTACCGAACCGCGACCGTAAGGGAGCGGGGGTTATCTTCATCCCACGCCGCTCATCGTGTGTACCACAGGCATCGACGCACGCCGGCCGCGCCTGCCCGCTTTATCCCCCGCGCCGGCCGGCGGAGTTTCCAGACGGATTGCAGCCAACTCGCCAATCAAGTCTCCGGCCCAGCGGTAAACATTGTTTTCCTTGACTTGGGATCGCATCCGCTGCATGCGCGCCCGTTGCTCCTCGGCTGGCATGGTGAGAGCGGTATGAAGCGCCTGCGCCAGCTCGTCCGTGTCATAGGGATTGACGATCAGGGCGTCCGGTAGCTCGTGGCCCGCGCCCGTGAAGCGGCTCAAGATCAGCACACCCTGCTCATCGCCGCGGGCTGCCACGTATTCTTTGGCCACCAGGTTCATGCCATCGTGAAGCGAAGTCACCATACAGAGATCCGCTTCACGGTAGTAAGCCTCCAGTTCCGGATGAGTATGATGTCTCGCCAGGAACACAATCGGCTTCCACGAACCGGTCCGCAGATTCCGATTGATGCGTTCGACTTCCTCCTCAACCTCCGTCATCAAGTCCTGATAGCGCTTGATGTGCGTCCGGCTAGGAGCACCGATCTGGACAAAAGTGAATTTCTCGAGGTAGTCCGGATACAGCTCGAAAAGGCGTTCGATGCCGCGTAAGCGCTCCGGGATACCCTTGGTGTAGTCGACGCGATCCACTCCCACCCCGAGAAGCGGGGGCCGGCCTCCCAGTTCGCGAAGCAAAAGCTCCGGTGCGGCGGTTGACGCTTCAGCGTTCGTCCCATCCTCAGCCTTCTCCGCCACGCTGATGGGGAACGGCCTTACTTCGGTTAGGTGATCGCGGCGATTGACCGCGAAATGCTCCCAGTCGATACGTGACTCTAGCGTGCGGTCCACGGTTTCCAGAAAATTATTGCAATGGGCCTGGATGTGAAATCCGATCAGGTCCGCCCCCAGCATCCCGTCCAGCAGTTCTTTCTGCCACGGACAAATCCCGAAGGCTTCCGGATTGGGCCAGGGAATGTGCCAGAAAATTGCGATGCGGGCGTCGGGCCGCCGTTCTTTGAGCATTCGCGGCAGTAGCGCGAAGTGATAGTCCTGCACGAGCACGACCGGTTCTTTTTCTCCATTCATCTCTTCGACGAGCACAGCAGCGAATTTTTGGTTCACGGACCGGTACTGCTCCCAGTCCGCTGAGCGAAAGATGGGGCGCGTGTGCGCAATATGGCATAGCGGCCAGAGCCCCTCGTTGGCGAAGCCCAAATAGAAGCCGTCTTCCTCCTCCTTACGGAGAAAGACCCGGCGGAGAGTGTATTGCGGATCGTCCGGCGGCACTCGCAACCGTCCGTGATCGTCGACCGTGTCGCGATCGGCGTCACCGGTGCCTTGGGCGATCCAGGTTCCATCGCTAGCCCGCAAGACCGGTTCGAGCGCTGTAACCAGGCCGCTCGGCGGAACCGACCAGACGATCGAGCTCCCTTGATGAGTATGTTCGTAGGGTTCGCGGTTGGAGACGGCGAACAGGCGGCTCCCATTCAGTTTGCCTTGCATCGAAATACGCAGCCTCTCGGCGGTCCAGACGGAGAGACCGGCATCGCGCAGGCGTGCCTCCTCTTCGGCTGCCGCGCGCGCGCGATTCAAGCTGGTCGCCAGTTGCTTCAATTCGCTGGCGAGAGGCCGGAAGATCGTTTCCTGGGGCGGCCGGCCGTTGCCCGATGTGTCTCCCAAACGCAGATCGCGCAACCACTGCGTCATATGGTGGAGGGGCTTGCCCAAACTCCAGTGAACGATCAGCAGGGTGACGCCGACAATCAGCAGCGTCTGCGCCAAGCTGGTCAGTGCGTGCCGCCATAGCGGGGCAGCGATAAAGGCGACGTCATGAAAAACCGCGATCGCTCCAACAGTGCGCTCACCCTCCGGGCCGAGTGGCAGGACGAAAACACGAATTCGATCACCCAGGGAGTTGAGGTTCTCTCCACGCACCCGCCCGGTCCTGAGCGCGCTGGCGACGGCCCCTGGTGTGATGGTAACCTTCGATGCCAGGCTCGACGTGATGGCCAGCATTTTTCCCTCGCGATCGTAGACGGCCATTCCCGCCATATGCTCGCGGTTCCGATATTGGTCCACCAATGACTGCAACTCACTCGACTGCAACTCACTCAAAGAACCCGTTTGCAGTATGTGCTCGACGGAACGCCGCTGGCTTTCGGCCAATACAATCGCTTGGCGCTGGATCTCGTCGCTGAGACCGTGCCTCTCCGCCTGGACCTGGAAAACCGCGAATGCCAGCGAGACCGCCGCAACCCCGATGAATAAGGAAGCCATCAAGCGGTTGCTCAGATGCATGTGTTCCCCTTCCCAATGCAGAGAATTGTGCCCAACTTCCAGTCAACAGGGTGCAGAGCCAGCGGTATGGGAACGATCCGCGAGAGCGCGCGGACGCGTGCCCGTGTTCCCTTATACCGGGCGCCGACCGGTGATGAGTTGGATCAGCAGGCTGGCAAGAGCGATTACCAGCAGAATGTGAATGAACCCGCCGAGTGTGAACGATGTCACGATTCCCAGTAGCCACAGCACCATCAGAATCACGAAAATAGTCCAAAGCATAAGTGCCTCCTTGGCGCTGCGCTGGTCATAGCTACCTTGGCAACGCGCACTCGCCCTTCAGTGTGCAGTTCACTAACCATGCTGGGCGGTTACGTGTTAGGAATAGTACGTCGCGGGCCTTTCAGGTACCTCCACAGGGCCGGGCACGGCCCCCTCAAGCGGTATATATTCATCCGTGGATCGAGGAGGATCGAGTGCCGGAACAGCGATATGACATTCTCATCATGGGCAGCGGCGAGGCGGGAAAGTATCTGGCGTGGACCATGGCGAATGCGGGCCGAAGCACGGCAGTTGTGGAGCGCGGCCTGATCGGCGGCTCCTGTCCGAACATTGCCTGCCTGCCGAGCAAGAACATAATACACAGCGCGAAAGTGGCTCAGCTGGCCCGTCGTGCACCGGAATTTGGAATCGCCACCGCGCCCGTGAAGATCGAAATGGGCGGCGTGCGCCGGCGCAAGCGCAAGATGGTAGACGATCTGGTCGCGATGCATCTGGATAAGTACAAAGCCAGCGGCGCCGAGTTGATTCTGGGCGAAGGCCGATTCATCGCTCCCAAGACCGTCGAAGTGGCGATGAAGGACGGCACTACGCGCATCGTGGAAGGCGATCGGGTCTTTCTAAACGTCGGAACGCGCGCCGCCATTCCGGATGTGCCCGGACTCCAAGGCGCCAAGCCGCTCACCCACGTGGAAGCGCTCGAACTGGATCGCGTACCGGAGCATCTGATCGTCCTCGGGGGCGGTTATGTGGGACTCGAACTCGCGCATGCCATGTGCCGATTCGGAAGCCGCGTCACCATCCTGGAGCGTGGGCCGCAACTGCTCGCCCACGAGGACCCGGACGTGGCCGAGGAGATTCTGCGGCTTTTTCGCGATGACGGCATCGAGGTGCTTCACCAAACGGATCTCCTGGAAGTGGAGGGCCAGTCCGGTCAGCAGGTCAGGTTGGGCGTCCGGAATTCGGAAGGCGCGCGCACTCTGGAAGGCACCGACATTCTGGTTGCCGCCGGACGCGTCCCGAATACCAAAGGGCTCGGCCTGGACAAAACCGGTGTCGAGCTGGATGGCCGCGGGTATATCCGCGTGGATGAGAAGCTGCAAACGACCGCGCCCGGCATATGGGCCATGGGTGACTGCGCCGGCAGTCCGCTCTTCACGCACGTAGCCTTTGACGATTTTCGCATCGTACGCGACAACCTGAACGGCGGCGACAGAACCACCAAGGACCGGCTGGTGCCGTTCTGCCTGTTCACAGACCCGGAGCTGGCGCGTGTAGGCCTGAACGAATCGGAAGCCCGCCTGCGCGCCATCCCGTACAGGCTGGCGAAGATTCCCGTCGCCGCCGTGCTCAGAACGCAAACACTTTCGGAAACGCGCGGGTTCCTGAAGGCTCTGGTGAGTGTGGTGAACGACGAGATTTTAGGATTCAGCGCCATAGGCCCACAGGCCGGGGAAATGATGGCGGTAGTGCAGACCGCCATGTTGGCGAAACTTCCCTATACGGCGCTGCGGGATGCAATCTTTACCCACCCGACCATGGCGGAGGGTCTGACTGTGTTGTTTGCGGCGGTGCCGGCTCGCTCCCGTGCGGGCGCCGGTAGATAACCCTTACTGAGCCGTGACCAGAGGGAGCGGTATGCCTGAGCGATCGACGAGCGGCCCGAGCGATTATCTGGCCGCGGAAAGAACCTTTCTTGCCTGGATTCGAACCGGCCTTGCGCTCATGGGATTTGGATTTGTGGTGGCGCGCTTCGGTCTGTTCCTGCAGGCCTTGCAGATGGGGCAGTCGAATTTCCAGACGGGGCCCTACGGCCTTTCGTTCTGGTTCGGCACAGGGCTTATCGTGCTGGGAGTGGGCGTCAACATCGCTTGCGCATGCAATCACATTGGTCTGGTTCGCGAGTTGAATCGCGGAGGATCCGGATTCAGGCGTCCGTCCTCCCTGGCAGTAACCGTTGCCGTGATTCTGGCAGCGCTTGGACTGGGAATGGCGATCTACCTGGTTTCGGTTCGCGAGCCGAGGCAGGCAAACTTTCAAAAGACGTGAGGAGAAATCAATGACCGCGAATCCGCAGAACGGCATCGTAACCATACCCAGCCATCAATCGGTGGACCAGACTGTCAAGAAACTGGAAGCCCTCCTCGAAGCCAAGGGGGTCAAGCTGTTTGCTCTCGTGGACCATAGTGGTGAGGCTGAGCGGGCGGGTATGCACATGCGCCCTACGAAACTCCTGATCTTCGGTAATCCGAAAGCGGGAACTCCGCTCATGATCGCCTCGCCGAGCATCGCGATCGATCTGCCGCTGAAGGCTTTGGTTTGGGAGGATGCCGATGACAAAGTCTGGATCTCATACAATGCGGCTTCCTACCTGCAAGCGCGCCACGGTTTGCCACAGGATCTGATCGCCAACATCGCGGTGGTGGAGACGCTTGCAGGCAAAGCTGCAGAGTAGGACGTGGGGCGGACGATCGGTTTGTAGGAACAGGTTCTGAACGCAGGGCGGGGCATTTCGATTCAAGTGGCCCCCTACCCGTGGCGTGGGCACGGGACGTTAAGCGCTACTGAGGCCGAGGCCACGGGGGTGGCGCCATCGTTTCCCACAGCGGGACTGCGAGGGCCTCTGCCGGGCCAGATCAACGAATCGGGCGTTTTGCGACCAATTGAATCAATACACCTCACGACTCACACTACCCAGGCAGAGAGGTTCGACATGCCTTCTATCCTTTCCTGCATAAACGGCGGTCTTTCGAGCACGAACATGAGCTTCGAGCAATCGTCTGGCGTCCGGCAGTAACCGACAAGGGTTTGGACTATTCCGCAAAGCCAACCGATAAGGGTATTCTGGTTCCTGTTGATCTGTCGCAACTGGTTGACCGCGTCTTTGTCTGCCCATCTTCTCCCGACTGGTTTCGCGCTCTAGTGGTCGATGTCCTGAATCGGTTCGGCCTTGACGTCGAAGTGCAGCAGTCGTCCCTAGACGACGAACCATTCTATTGACCAGCCAGACGACGGACGGGATTGTACGGGTGCTTTATGCCGCTACCGGTAGCACCACATGGCTGGTTTGTCGTCTTATGTCGGACTTATCCCAGTCGCAGCCTCGGCACTGTTCATTCGAGATTTGGCAAGATCGCGGCGCGTTCCGCTGAGTCCGGCGTCATCATAGATCGAGTCTCCGCCACCAGACTTGCGGGAGCGCGGAACGCTTGCTCATTTACGATCAACGATTTCCGATTCTCTCACCGCTACAGTTGCGGGACGGAACTGTGGGGTGTCATGGGAAAGCCGACTAACAAACTACCGGATCCAGTGAGCGCATAGTCGCCATGTCGGACCTATGCCTGTCGGGGATCCCAAAACGGCCTGGGAAGGTGCCTATGTTAGCGCTCATAGGGCATGGCCCTGCGCCACTGTCGGGGAAAAAAATGGCCGCACCGGTGTGGGGATTCGGCGCGGCCTGAGTGGGAACGGAGAAACTGGAACTAGCCCGGCAAGCGGAGTTCGATCCCGACGGGAATCGCAGGCTGCTGGAAAGTGCGCCCCTGGGTCCGGAACTCGTAGCGCTCGATGGCCACCGCGGCGCCTTTTTCGTTGCTGCGCACCACGCAACCGTAGATCATGAGCTTCATCGGACAAGATTCATTCAGAAGCACAGGCCATGTCATGGAGAGTTCCACCGGCATGCCTGTGGTGAGCATGTTCTCGGTGCTGAACCAAACTCCGCTGCTGCTGATGTTCATGGTTTTGCCGGTGCCGGTTTCGGCGATGCGCTGGCCGTAGAGCATCTTGTAGCGCACTTCCTGCTCAATCATGAAGCGGCGTTTGGCGCGCCTTTCGCGCTCGTTGGTCAGTTTGGTATCTTTCGGTTGGTGGTTCTCGCTCACAGGCACCGCCTTTGCTTCCATCAACTTACAATGGGGTCGGCACCCGCTCAATACCACTTTAGTTAAGCCGGAGGCGCTATCAGGTCCGGCGCAGAAATTCCCTGATGCACCGGGTAAGCCGCATCGTCCAAGGCACTTGCCCAAGCGCGCGCGGTTAGTGTTAACCACTACTGCGTAGTACTCGAGGGGCGGAGAAGACGCGATTTTTTTGGGAAAAATTTGACGCCGGGAGTCAAAATTCTTGACGCTTCCACTCGGGCCGGCACTGAATGTCCAAATCTCCAGCAATTGGATGATTGGAGGGCAAGCTAAAGCATGCCCCACCTGGGAGATAAAATTCTCTAAAAATAATACTGGACAAACAGATCTGAAACTGATAGTCTAGATTCAACAGACAGACAGCATCCCTTGACGGCGAGTCCCCTCCCGCCGTCAACCCTCTGAGTGCAAAGGGCCCCGAGTTACCCAGCTCGGGGCCTTATTCATTTGTGGGGTGCTCCAGTTTACAAGAACCGCTCCCTTTGGTCACGGCTCAGCAGGAGCAGAAGACCGCGTCAGGATTTCCGAGCCGTGACCAGAGGGAGCGGTTGCTAAAAAACGCGGTCCTGCCGGCGGAGATTCCCAAAACTTCCCAGGTTCGCGATCGAAAAGGCCACTCGAAACGAGCTCTCGTCGCGCAGCCCGAAGTCGAAGCGGCGCCACTCCACGCTCAGCCCACAGCAATCGGTATTGTAAGTTACCTGCACGGTCGCATATTGCAGGTAGTGCTGGCGCAGGTCGTAAACGCTGTCTATGCCCGCGTTCCAGCCGCGGTGGTTGGGGTCTCCCACGCCGACCCGAAAGTGGAACTGATCGACCGGCTCGTTCAAGAGCGGATCGGTATGCACCTGGTTGTGCCCCACCGACACAAAGTATTGGTTCCAGCGGTAGTCGACCGAAACGGTGCTGTTCACAATCTCCCTGCGGGTCGGATCGTAATCGGTACGCCACTCGATCCCCGGTCCCGAGAACGGCGTGATGCGAAAGATCGAGACGACGGGCGATTCCACCCGCGGCCCGTCCAGAAACGCATAGGGCGTCAACTCATCGGTGGTGAGGAACACGTTGCGCTGGCCGGGGACCAGTGCACCTCCGAACGTCGGATCGAAATAGCGGTTCTGCGCCACCTCCCAGAAGACGATTTCCTTAACCTGGTCGCCGCGTTTGGCGTAAAGACGGTTGGTCAGAGAGAGATCCAGTTCATTCGTATTGGAGACCAGGTCCGTCTCGTCGAAGCGGATGTAGCGCGAGAAGTCATCACCGATACCGTTCACGTACTTGTAGGTGGCGCGCGGCTCGATCACATGTTTTGCCTTGTCTCCGAGAAACGACTTCTTGGGGAAAAGGCGGGCTAACGAGGGGAAAATGAAGTCCACCGAGACGTCGCGCGAGCTGCGCAGCAGATCGGTGTTCAATGCTTGGAAAAATCCGTCGGGACCCAGCGCCTGACTCTCGGAGTAGAATGTCTCCTGGATGCCGAAGCGTGGCACGATGTGAAAGGCGCCCCAGTGGAGCGTCGTCATCACGTGCGGCGCGAGGTTGAATCGGGTCACAGCCTGGCCGGTCTGAAAGCGATCGAGCAGCACGGTGTCGGTCGAATCGAAAATCGGTTCTTCGCGGTACAGCAGCCCCGCGGCCGACTCGAAGGAAAACCACAGCGGCACGCTCTGCCAGATCTGATGCTCGCGCTCGCTGAACTCGGCCTCCGGAAGTTTGCGGATCGTGATCGCATTGGTTTCGAGCTTGGACACCCCGGTCACCGGGTCCGTAATTTGCACCTCCAGGCCCTGGAAATTCTCCATGCGATCGGCCACCACGTTGAACGTATAATCGGACCAGTTCTTGCCCACATATCCGACAGAATGCGATTCCGTACCGATCGCATCGGCGAATGACTGCGACCACACCTCCCGGAAATCGAAGGAACTGAGGTAGCTGAGCTGGCCGCGCGCGTACCAGCCATCGCCCAGGTCCGACTTCCCGGCTATATTGAGGCTGACTCCGCCGTACGCCTGCGGATCCGCCGTTCCCGGGTACAAACCGCGATCTTGCACGCCGTAGATGATGGCGTCGTAATCCGTGCCCTTACGCGGCTTTCCGCGCAAATCGACGTTGTGCGCCGTGCCGCGCGCGGTGTAGTCGGTAAAGCGGTAGGTGATGTCGTAGCTGCGATTGATGGCCCAGAAAAATCCCGCGTCGAAGAATTTCCCCGCCAGCGAACTGTTGCCGAAACTCGGTAGCATGAACCCGCTCCGCCGTGGGTTCTTTTGCAGCGACTTGTAAAAGTACGGCGTGAAGAACAGCGGCATTTTGCGGAGAAAGAACGTCGAACTGTAGGCGGTGGCGTGGTCTCCCGGCACGATGTCGAATTTCGGTCCGCGCAGCCGCCACCACGGGTTGGGCATGCGGCAGTCCGTAATGAAGCCATTATGCAGAACGTAATGGTCTTCCAAACGTTCGGCCCACTCACCCTCGAAGATGAAGGGGCTAGTGGTGCTCAGCATACCCGGCCGCGTGTCGACGTGCCCCGGCGCCTGGCCGCTGACATTGTAAAACTTGCCGGTTTCCGATTGCGTGTTGTAGTCCACATGGTCGGCCCAGAGCTCCTCGGCGCGCTCGAACTGGTGGAAGTAAACATGGCCGTCAGCATGTAAATCGCCCGTGTCTTTGTTGAATGTGATTTCGTCGCCGCGCATCAACATGGTGGCGCCTTCCACCTCGGCTTTGCCATGCAACTTGTACAGCTTGCCCTCTGACTCCTCTTTTGTCGCCGAGATGTTCCAATCTCCCTTCGGCGGAGCGTCCGGCCGGGATACGAGAATGCGCCGATCGGGTGGCAGCGTCAAAACCTGGGCCGAAGCCTGCGTGGCTAAGACGAGACTGCACAGTATGGTAACGATCAAAGTACAGGTATTACTCGAAGAATTCTCGTGACAATCTAGAACTACTATGCTAAGTAGGTTAAGAGAGTTTTTCAGGCGGAGCCTCAACGGAGAACTTAACACATTCCGGGGGCCCCGAATGGTTTTCCAGCAAGGAGCGTGGTCGGGGAAAAATGACGTGTGCCTATTGCGGTTTTCGAAATGGAGATGAGGAGCATCGCTGCCGTCGTTGCGGGCGCAAGCCGGGCGACACGCTGACGGAGGAATTCCGTTTGCGAACGGAGGGTTCGCTGGCCACCGCGCCGCAGCCGGCTCCGCGCCCCCAGACTCTGGAACCGCCCGTGGCTCCCAACATGGCACGCGCTGTGCAGCGGAATCTTTTTTCGGAAAGGCCTGCATCCAAGGTCATCCCCTTTGAGTCTTACGCTCCGATCAGCGTGGAACCAAGCCCGCGCCAATCCGATTCCGCGAAACCGGCTACTCGGATACAGACGCGCCGTCCGGCTGCTAAGGTTTCAGAAGCTCAAGGCAGCCTCGATTTTCTGCCCACCATGCCGGCGCAATCGCGCACGCTTGGGACCACAGTGGAAGCGGTCATCTTCTGTGAAGCTCCGGTGGCGACTCCGTTGCATCGCGCGGTGGCGGCAGCTCTCGATTCGGCCATGGTGCTGATGGGCTACGGATTGTTTCTGCTGGCGTTCCTCATGGCGGGCGGAGCATTCGTCATGACACGGCACAACGTGTTGATGTTCGGCGCGGCACTGCTGCTCATGGCCTTCACCTATGGGCTGTTCTGGACGATCGCCGGTACCGAAAGTGCTGGGATGCGGTGGACGGGCTTGCGACTTACCACCTTCGACGGTTTCCCGCCCGAGCCCCGCCAGCGCGTACTGCGCTTCGCCGGCTCCTGCTTAAGTTGTTGCACGGTGCTGGGGCTGCTTTGGTCGCTGGCCGACGAGGAGAGCCTAACCTGGCAGGACCATATTTCGCGGACGTTCCCCACGCCGCTGGCATCGGACTCGCAGATCTTTCATCGACGGTAGGCAAATGCACCGTCGGCGAAGACCGACGGCGTTACGTAGCGCTGGCGGTCTTGCCGCCGGTGCCGTTTCGTCGGCTCTCGGATTTGGTAGGGGGAATTCCCGAATCTAGAAGCACGCCATCGCCTAACCCGTATTATCAATGCCTTAGCTCTGGCACTCGGGTTGCACTTATCCCTCGCGGGTTGGGGTTAAGAGGTATATAACGCTTTCGCTTTGGTGGCGTTGCCTCCACGGGGATCACTTGAGCCCCACTTCGGTTCCATCTGCCGGAGGGGGGTTTTTCTTTGCTAGACTACTATTTCTCCACAGATGAAGGGACTCTACGCTCGTTGGATGGACCGATGGGAGCGTAAGCTGGCGACCCGCGACACCAATCGGATGGTTCGGCCATTCGAATGGGGAACGGATTGGCTGGCGCGGCTCGATTTTCCGAATTGCCCGGCGGAAGCCAATGGCCAGTCATCGGCCTGCCTGTCGCGGTTTGCGGCCCAGGCGCTGGAGAATTCCGAGCGCTTCTATGGCTATCAGCCCGTCGGCGATTATCAGTTGCAAGGGAACAGGCTGACTTTCAACAGCCCGGTTCAATCGGCATATCCCGAAAACGACAAAGTGCATGCGCTATGGTTTCGCGCGCCCCAAGACCGCGGCCGCGCCCTGATTGTGCTGCCCCAATGGAACTCCGATGCGGGCGGCCATGTGGGCCTGGCGAAACTGCTCAACCGGTTCGGGATCAGCGCGCTGCGCATGACCATGGCATATCATGCCGAACGCATGCCCAAGGAATTGCAGCGCGCCGATTATCACGTTTCGAGCAACATCGGACGCACCATCCACGCGTCACGCCAGACCATCATCGATGTGCGTGCCTGCATCGATTGGCTGGAACAGCAAGGGTACCGCCGAGTAGGCATTCTGGGAACCAGCCTGGGTTCCTGCATGGCATTCATCGCCACGGTTCACGATCCGCGGATCCGGGTGGGGATCTTCAATCACGTTTCCATGTACTTCTCCGACGTGGTGTGGACGGGCATTTCTTCCCAGCACATCCGACGCGGATTCGGCGACCATATTAGCCAGGACGAGTTGCGGCGCTATTGGGCAATGATCAGCCCCGCGTCATACCTGCATCGCATGCGCGGACGCGAGATTCACAACCTGTTGGTGTGGGCGCGGCATGACTCCACCTTCTTGCCGCAGTATTCGCAGCAGGTGCTGGAAAGCTTCCGCCGTTTGCGCCTCCCGCATGAAGTGGTCACCCTGCCTTGCGGGCACTACACCAGCGGTCAATTCCCCTTTAACTGGATGGACGGCCTCGCCATGTCGCGCTTTGCAGCGCGCCACCTGTAACCGCAGTTTTCCTGGCTGGACCCTTTAGAAGCAAGGTGTTGACAGGTTTCCCAGCTCGTGAGAATATGAAAGTATCACTGGGAAAGGAGGTGGTCCAGTAAAAATGGATAGTATAAAACCGCGAGAGGTGGCTGACTGTTGAAGTTAAGCCTCTAATGCTGCGATCCCGTCCAGTAGCGGGGTCACGTTCCTGTGGACCAGCTGCCTCACGCTATCAGTTAGGCCTCAGGTAAATCCAAGGCTACCAACCCCCGTGGTCCTGTCAGGATCACGGGGGTTTTGCTTTGCTATACTGAAATTTCTCGAAAGGATTCCCTTCCAATGAAGGCTGCTATTCATCCGGCATACGCCGAAATTAATGTGATCTGCGCCTGCGGACACACCTTCAAAACCCGCTCGACCCACAAGGGCGACATCCGCGTGGAAATCTGCTCTTCGTGTCATCCGTTCTACACCGGTAAGCAGAAGTTGATAGACACCGCCGGGCGGATCGAGCGTTTTGAGAGGAAGTACAAAGTAAGTCGCGCGGAGAAGAAGGCTCAACCGGTAGCGAGGTAAGTGTAGGCTGAAAACCAGACACAGGCCGGGAGGCCCGTGCTACGTTGTGGCACAGGCCTCCCGGCCTGTGTTTGGTTTTTGGGCTAGCGTTTCTGGCGGCGCATCTGCTGGCGAATCTTCTCGCGTTCCGCCCGGAAAGCCGCGTAGTTGGGTTTCTGATCCTCGCTTAGAATCGTGGTGATCTTGGCAACCTGCTGGTTCTGGATAGCCTCTCCATCGGCCCGCATCTTGGCGCGCATCTGGTCGAATTGCGCGCGGGTTTCGTCCAAAATCTGGTTCACCTGTTCGATCTGCTTGTCATCCAGGTTCACCTTGGCCCGCATGCCTTCGATGTAATGCCGGCGAAATTCCTCGGGGCTGGCCTTGGGAAGACCGCTGCTGGCGCTTACCGTGTTCATGGCGTAGAGCCGGTAGGACAGACTGCCAACCAAAGCTCCACTGAGAAACACCAGCCCCAGATATACGACCGCGGAGATCTTGGACTTGGGCATGGTTCCGCTCACTAGTTCTCGCCCAGATCCAAACGGACCGGAGCGACGATGTCGGGCGTGTCGATGGTGTTGGCCGCCGCCAGCGCTTCCACGTAGCTGGAATAGTAGGCCGGATTGGGCGCCGCTGTCCGAGGCATCGCCATGTACACCCCTAAGGCCAGCGAAGCTGCGACCGCAGCCGTGACAAACGCGCTGGCGAAACGCCGGAGGGTAAAGCCGAGCGTCTGGCTGGACTCAATCTTGTGCCACAGTTGGGGCATGAAGTTCGCACCGGGCTCGGGCGTGGGACACGCCTCGCGGTACACCCGAAATAACGCATCGAGCTGTTCGTCGCTATCGCCGCGCATCAGATCCTAACCGGCTCGGGCCGGCTCCTTGCCTTTCGCGGTGGCTCCAAAGGCTTTCAAAACCCGCTGCCGGGCTCGAAACAAACGAACCTTTAAAGCATTCTCTTTGATATCGTAAATCTTTTCAAGTTCTTTCAACGAAAGGCCTTCCAGTTCCTTCAACATGAGCAGAATCCGATCGGCTTCGGAAACCACCCCCAACAGGGCATCCACGGACTCGCGGATCTTTTTCTGATCCCGCTCATCGCGCTCCACCCTGCCGCCCGCCAGAGCATCCGCCATCAACATCTGCTGCTCCGACAAGTCGGACATCCGATACTCCTGACGCCGCCGCTGCTTACGTAGATAATCGTAAGCCGCGTTCACCGTCAGGCGGTACAGCCAAGGCTCAAAGACCTCTGCCGTCCTGAGCTGGTCGAGTGAAAAATACAGTCGCAGAAACACTTCCTGGGCGACGTCCTCAACATCCTCAGGGCGGGCGATCAAACGCGTGATGGTTCCCAGAATGCGCTTCCGGTAGACCAGAACGATTTCGTTAAACGCCGCGCCATCACCGGCTTGCGCGCGTTTGATCAGCTCGAAATCAACCAGCATGCCGCCCCCTGCGGGACGGCAGCCGCCGACTTCTACCGCTCGTTTGCATAGGCGTCCACAGACTTCGCCAGGTTACAAAGTTCTGAAAAGGAAGGAAAACACGGGAGTGGGGCAGCCCTTCCGGGCTGCCGCCGCGCTTCCGCGCGGCGCGCCGCCTGAAAGGCGGCGGCAGGCCAGAAGGCCTGTCCCCACCTTGGTTGGCGCTGTCCAAACAAGAATCGACCTACTGGCGCCCCTACCTTCATGTGTTGGCTAATGTTACCGCAACCAGCCATAACGGGCTATGGCTCTCTAGAGTATTGGACGGCTCGACTACGTTTTGATTACGCCGATTCCTGGTAGCCTGAAATCATGCAGTTTTCCGACTCCCTTTTCGCCACGCGCTTCCACATTACGCGCGAGGATTTAGAGAAATACCTTTCAGAAGCCCTTTCGCATGGGGGCGATTACGCCGACCTTTACTTCGAGTACCTGCTAACCAGTTCCATTAGCATCGACGAATCGATCGTCAAGAGCGCCGCCCAGGGGGTCAACATGGGTGTGGGTGTACGGGTGATCGCAGGGGAACGGACCGGCTACGCTTACAGCGACGATCTCTCGCCGGAGAAGATTCGCAAAGCCGCGCACGTGGCCGCTTATATCGCCAAAGGGCCGAGCAAGGTGGAGAAGTTCGATCTGAAGGAAGGCGCGCACCACAACCTGTACCCGGTTCTGCAGGCGCCCACGGAAATGGCCTTCGCAGAACGGGTGGACCTGGTGCGGCGCGCCGACCGTGCCGCGCGGGCCTTCGATCCGCGCATTTTTCAAGTGCAGGCGCTGTACGCAGATGACCTGCGGCACGTGATGGTGGCTACCAGCGACGGCGTCCTCTCCATTGACCGGCAGCCCCTGGCGCGCTTGAGCGTCTCGGCGCTCGCGCGCGTAGGCGATGGCCCACCGCAGCGCGGCCATTCGGGCGGGGGCGGTCGCGTGGAGCTGAGTTTTTTCCAGACCGAGAAGACCCCGGAACATTTCGCCACGGAGGCCGCGCGCGAAGCCATCGCCATGCTGGATGCGGTGGATGCACCGGCAGGTGAGATGACCGTGGTGCTGGGCCCCGGATGGCCCGGAATTCTGTTGCACGAAGCCGTGGGACACGGACTCGAGGCCGATTTCAACCGCAAGAAAGTCTCTGCCTTTAGCGACCGCATCGGCCAGAAAGTGGCCAGCGAGCTTTGCACTGTAATCGATGACGGCACCATCAACAGCCGCCGCGGTTCGCTCAATGTGGACGACGAAGGGCAGCCCACCCGGCGCAACGTCCTCATCGAGAACGGCATTCTGCGCGGCTATCTGCAAGACAAGTTGTCGAGCACCCTGATGCACGCCGAGCCGACTGGCAGCGGGCGCCGCGAAAGCTACGAGTATGCGCCCATGCCGCGCATGACCAACACCTTTATGCTGGCCGGCCAAAGCGACCCCGCGGACATCATTCGCTCCGTTCCGAAGGGACTGTACTGCGTGAGCTTTGGCGGCGGCCAGGTGGACATCACCAACGGCAACTTCGTGTTCTCGGCTTCGGAAAGCTACCTGATCGAAGGCGGCAAAGTGACGCGCCCGGTGCGCAATGCCACGCTCATCGGCAACGGGCCGGAAGCGCTGAAGTACGTGAGCATGGTGGGCAACGATCTGAAGTTGGATGAGGGAATTGGCACGTGCGGCAAGGAGAGCCAGCACGTACCGGTAGGCGTCGGCATTCCGACCATACGCATCGACCGCATGACCGTGGGGGGCACGGCTTGAGCCAGAATCATTTGCTGGAGCTGGCAGCCGAGGTGGTAAAGCGCTCGCTGGCGGCCGGCGCAACCGATGCCGAGTGCACCATCGCCGAGGGCGAGGAGTTTTCGGCCAACGTGCGCATGCGGGAGCTGGAGAATCTCAAAGAAGCCGGCTCGCGCGGCGCCGGAGTCCGCATCCTCATCGGCAAGAAGACCGGAGCCTCTTCCACCTCCGATCTCTCACCGGAAGGGATTGCGCATCTGGTCAAATCGGCTATCGAGCTGGCCGATGTCACCAACGACGATCCGCATGCCGGCCTGCCCGACCGCGAGGAACTAGGGATGATTTCCGGAGACTTGCGGCTCTCGTCGCCGGATGTGCCGGGGCTCGAAACGGAGCTTAAGATCGAGACCGCGCGGCGCGCCGAAGAGGCGGCCCTTTCGACCGATGCGCGCATTTCCAATTCGGAAGGCGCATCGTTCGATACTCACACCGGCCGCCACATTTTCGCCAACTCGCGTGGGTTCGCGGGCGAATACCGCACCAGCTATTGCTCGCTGAGCGTGGTGCCGGTAGCGCGCGAAGGCGACTCCATGGAACGCGACTACTGGGAGACGCTGGCGCGCGGGTTCGCGGGACTCGAAGCACCGGAAAAGGTGGGCCGCATCGCCGCCCAACGAGCGCTGCGCCGCCTGAACCCGGTGAAAATGGAAACCCAGAAGGTGCCGGTGGTATTTGAGCCGCGCGTGGCCCGCAGTCTGGTGGGCGAGATCTTCGACGCTGTGCATGGGATGTCGGTCTACCGCCATCAATCGTTCCTGGCCGGCAAGTTGGGCGAGAAAGTAGCCAGCGAAACCGTGACGGTGATCGACGATGGCACCATCCCGGGGCTGTTCGGCACCTCTCCGTTCGATGATGAAGGCGTGCCCTCGCGGCGCACGGTGGTGATCGAGCGCGGCGTGCTGAAAAGTTACCTGCTCAACTGCTATGCGGCCCGCAAACTGGGCATGAAGACGACTGGCAACGCTTCCCGCGGCCTGACGGGGAATGCCGGCATCGGCCACGGTAACTTTTTCATGGAGAAGGGCACGGCCGCTCCCGAGCAGATTATCGGAGGCATCCGCAACGGTTTCTACGTCACCCAGGTGGCAGGCTTCGGAGTTAATATTGTGACGGGAGATTACTCCCAAGGCGCGTCCGGACTCTGGATTCGCGACGGCGAACTGGCGTTCGCAGTTTCGGAAGTGACGATTGCGGCCAATCTGAAAGACATGCTCCTCGGGTTGGAAGCGGTAGGTAACGATCTGGAATTCCGAGGCTCCGTGGCGGCGCCCACGCTGAAAGTCGGAGAGATGACGATTGGCGGAAAATAAGTTCTCGATCCACCCGGCAGCAGTCGTCATCGCGGTCATGCTGGTGGCCGGCGGCGTCGGATTCTGGCGTCTGGATCGCGCGTCGAAAGAGCCCGCACCGCCACCACCGCCTCTCACCGGCGACGCCCGGGCTTACGTCAGCAATTTGAAACTCAGCGGCGTGGATATGAACGCGCACGAAGATTACTTCACGCATCGCGTAGTGGAGATCACGGGCATGATCCAGAACACCGGCCCGCGCGTGCTGAAAATGGTCGACATCAACTGCGTCTTCTACGATCCGTACGGGCAGGTGGTGCTGCGGCAGCGCGTTCCCATCGTGGGCCAGAAAGCGGGCGGCCTGGAAGCAGGCGCAACCAAACCGTTCCGGCTGCCCTTCGACAACATTCCGGAAGACTGGAACAACGTGCTGCCACAACTGGTGATCGCGCGCATCGAGTTCCAGTAGGCCACCGGAGAGTACCCCCCCTTACGTTACTATCACCCTACGGCTAGCCGTGTTCAGCTTGTTCTGCGGGGCGTTACGATCCTCCTATGAAACATATTCTATTGGCTTTGCTTTCGGATGAGACCGGTCAGGACTTGATTGAGTACTCTCTGCTGATGGCCTTCGTGGCCTTGTCATCGGCCGGCCTGTTCTTGGGCGCGGGCGGTAGCGTTTCGGGCATCTGGACCACGACGAACAGCCAACTGACTGCCGCGAACAGCCTATCGTCGAGTAACTGACCGGCAAGCCCCGGCGAAGTACAATGTTTGCGTGACGCTGCGCGCGGCAATCCATCGAGTGTTGCGTCTGTCTGCCGGTCTGGCTGTGTTGGCCCTCTTTTCGGTCGAAGGCCAGGTCGCCATCGAGCCACGCGCGCAGCCGGCCTCGAAAGAGTCATCGACGACGCGGCCCACCCTGCGCGTGGATACGACTCTCGTTCTGGTGCCGGTGACGGTGACCGACGGGTTGAGCCGGCCCATCACGGGTCTGGAAAAGCAAAACTTCAAAGTCTTAGACGACAAGATTCCGCAGACCATCACACAGTTTGCGATGGAGGACGACCCGGTGGCGGTGGGATTCGTCTTTGACGTCAGCGGGAGCATGGGGGGCGGCCTAAGTGCGGCGCGCAGGGCTGCCATGGAGTTTTTCCGGAGCCGCGATCCGAAGGACGAATATTTCCTGGTGGAGTTTGCCAGCACGGCCAAGCTGGTAGTGCCGCTCACACAGGATACCGAGGGCATTGCCGAGCAGCTTCTATTTTCCAAGTCGGGCGGCTCAACGGCGTTTCTGGACGCGGTCTATATGGCGCTCCAGGAAATGAAGAAGGCCAAGAACAGCAAGCGGGCCCTGGTGATCATCTCGGACGGCGGCGATAACAACAGCCGCTATTCGGAATACGAGGTCAAAAAGGTGCTGCGCGAAAGCGACGTGCTGATCTACTCCGTAGGCGTAGGAGGCGATTGGGACGGGGCGCAGTTGATGACTAACATTGCCAAGCAGACCGGCGGGCTGTACCTTCCGGCAGGCGCGGGAGAGTTCCGGGACATTGCGTCCAAAATCATTATTGACCTGCGCAACCGCTACGTGCTGGGCTACGCACCCACCGATCAGAAGCGTGACGGGCGCTACCACCGCGTGCAGGTGCAGGTGATTCCGCCGCGCGGCCTACCACCGCTGCGGGCGCACTGGCGGCTGGGGTATTTTGCGCCGGAGTGACGTGGCACCGGCATTCCTGCCGGTGTTCATAGGGAACCGAATCGACGATACTGGCGTCAACCCGTTCAACTGGTATGTTTCGGCCATTGGCAGTGCTATGGGCGATGGCGTTATGCGCCGTTTGGTCCTGTTTCGGACAAACGCCGGAGGATCTGAAACGGGCCCTCGCATCAGGGCAGCCACGCGACATTGCCGGGGCGGCGTATAACATCGCCCGCGAAAACCGTCAGGAAATGGTTCCGAGACTCGCTGCGCTTGTAGCGTCGTTCCAAGGCGGCCCGATCGACGACCGCACTCCGGTGCCTCCCGAAACCGCCGCGATGGAAGCCGTGGCCGATGCGCTGATTCAACTCCGTGCGAATCTGCCCAGCGACACAATCATGCATCTTTACCCGCAGTTTCCGGTGCAGACGATCATCTTGCTTTCGCGCGCACCCGCCAATACCGCTGCGCTAATGGATATCTTCCAACGCACTCGATCGCGAGATCTGTGGCTGGCGGCTGGTAATCTGCTGGCCGTTGACCCGCCGCCTGGATTCGTCCGCTCGTTGCTCAGCGGTGTCGTGGCTTCTTTCGTTTTTCGTGTGGTCCCGCCGCAGGGAGACACGGAAATGCCGGAGTCCGAAGGAGGCTGCGCTTCCGATTTTTTCATGGTCCCGGATGAGGCCTTTCGCGATTGGCCGAAAGCCCGAATGTACAGATTGGGCACGGGCGAGCATCCTGCTAATATCTTCGCGCCCGGCATCCATCCCGTTGGTTTTAGTTATTGGGAGACCACTGACTATCGCGATCCATGGACCGACAGCGACTGCTCTCGCGGAAAGAGCAAATATTGGCGCGCGGGTTTGCTGGCAGGACTGCAGCGCAAGAATCCGGACGACTTTCCTCTTGAGCCGGAAACGGAAGAGACCGTACCTTACAGCTCGCCATCCTCATTTGAGGACAGCGTTAGAGCCGCCATACAGAAACAGTCCTGGGCGTTTGGGGATATAGTTCAAACATTCCTGCAGTCCGGTGCACTGTCAATCGAAGATTCGTTAGGCCTCAACCTAAGATGCAGAATCGAGGTCCAAGACGTTAGATCCGAGCCGCGCGAGGAACTCCCCAAGGTGGAAGGAAAGTGGTGCGCGGCTGCACCGCCGAAGCCCGCCGATCTCGAACCGCCCGAGTGAAATCGTGCGGAAGTCTCACTGCCGCCATCGTAGAATCGAGCGATGGCGGGCCGCCGAATAGGGCTGGAAACTCGTCTGGCAGCGTCGACTTTAGTGCGCCATCTATTCTTTGCCAAAGAATTCCTCGTAGTCCATATCCAAGGGGAAACACAAGCCAAGAAATGGGTGCCGCGATTGCTTGCTCTGGAAGGTGTTCAGCTCCTTGAGCGTTGGCGTACCGGTGTCAAGGGCTTCGCTGAAAAAGAGTTCCTCTTTACCGTCACGTTCCTCTCCCGCAATTCGTTGGAAGTCTGTAAACAGTTGGAGGTTAGTCAGGGCACGCGGGCTAAGGCGCCGAAAAATATATTCGTGGTTCATGATCGGAACAATAGCGGGCTCGTAAATATGCCATGAACGACCCCGGAAGACGCCGAAGTTGGGCGGTAAATAGTCGTAGGGTTCGATAACGACAGGGGATTCCAGCGAAAAAAACTTAGCGCACGCCAGAATCGCATGACAAACCTCGCTGTAAGTGATTGCGGTCGCAACATCATCCTCGACGTACAAGAAGTTGCCCTTAATGCCGACCTTGGAGCCCTGTTCCTGAGCTTCGAATACGACGGACGCCGAGAGATTCGCAGCGAAAAAATCGTCCTTCCCCTCTCTGTCCTTAAAGCGTTTTCGCAGACCCGAAGCTACTACAGTCCGGCACCCAGGAAAACTCTTTTCCGCTTCACGTGCGTTTATGTAGTCGTGCACCCGTGCCACCAGCCCCAAGAACTTTGCTACCTCTCCGCCGGAGTCCTTCGCTGGACGCAGTAGTTTCTCCCCCTCTTTTGGTGAACGTGCGCGCCGCAATTTTCCCATCGATGTAAAATGCCCTCCCGTCAGGGTGATCCGGCCAGCCGGCGGCAACAAGTGCTCAGCATCGATTCCAAAGAACAGGGCGTCATTAAATCGCAGGTACCGCAGTTCACGCGGGTATAGCTGTGGATACCGCTTTCTTTCTTGCTCGATCCTTTGAAGAGCCTGCTCTAAGGAGGATAGCCTTTCAATAGCCAGCTCTCCGCCTGTGTTCGTATATCAGAATTCGAGAGAGCAAGGTGGTTCGAGAATCCGAGCAGGTCCACATGTGCAGAGCATGACCAGCGAACACTTTTGTCCATCTGATATTTTCTCCACGCCTAGATCATGACAGATTTGGGACGGGAGGTCGTAGCAGACCCTTTTTCCGTTAACCAGAGTCCGGGCGACGGGCATAAAATAGAGTCATGCCTAAGGACCCAGCCGAACTCCTGAGGGACGCGCTTACGATGCCCGTGGAAGCTCGCGCGGCGTTGATCGACTCCCTGCTGGAAAGCCTGGACACCCAAGTCGACGAGGAGGCAGAAGCCTCTTGGCGCCAGGAGATCTATCGCCGTCTCCAGGAGATCGATAGTGGAGCCGTGAAGCTGATTCCTTGGAGCGACGCGCAGCGGCGTCTCTGGGCTCGATTACAACCTTGACGGCCCGAACCGTCCACATCCACCCTGCGGCTCTGGAAGAGGCCGAGGCAGCAACAGACTGGTATCGGGAGCGCAGCCGCAGAGCAGCGGAACGGTTTCTAAATGAGCTGGGACGGGCGATCGAACAGATTTCTGGGCATCCTGAGCAGTATCCGGAACTCGCATTCGGCACGAGGCGAATGGTGCTGGGCCGGTTCCCGTACGTGATCGTCTTTCGCGAGACCCTGACTGCGGTCGAAATAGTTGCCATTGCCCACGGACGCAGACGGCCCGGCTACTGGCGCAATCGGACTTGAGTTCGCGCTATAGGCGCCGGTCCCGTCGCCAGCGTGTCGTAGAATCGAAACATGGCCGCTCCGGCGGAAGTTTTTCATACCTCGGGAATCGTCCGGCTCACGCGCCCGCAACTCTTCGGCACGATGGCTGGACTGCTGCTGTCTGTGCTGCTGGCGGCCCTGGATCAGACCATCGTCGGCACGGCGGAGCCCCGCATCATTAACGAGCTTTCCGGGTTCGACCGGTATCCGTGGGTCGCCACCGCCTACTTGCTCTCATCCACGCTGGCCGTGCCCATTTTCGCCAAGCTCTCCGACATGTATGGGCGAAAGCGATTTTTCCTGGGCGGATCGGCGATGTTCGTGCTGACTTCCGCGCTCTGCGGCGCTTCGGGCACCCTGACCTTCCTGCCGCTCGATGGCATGAACCAGTTGATTGTGTTTCGCGGATTGCAAGGTGTGGGAGCGGGCATGATGATGGGGCTCGCCTTCACCATCATCGGAGACGTTTTTTCGCCGGCTGAGCGCGGCAAATATCAGGGCTTCTTCGCGGCAGCTTGGGGCCTGGCTTCGATCTTCGGGCCGACGCTGGGCGGCTGGCTCACGGACCACGTCTCCTGGCGCGCCTGCTTCTACGTGAACCTGCCGGTGGGTATCGTGGCGATTACGGCGATCTACCTCGAGTTCCCCAGCCTGAAGCCGCAATTCGTGCGGCGGAGTCTGGACTGGGCCGGCCTGTGCTCTCTGATCGCCTGCATGGTGCCGCTGCTGCTGGCCTTCACTTGGGTGACGAAGTATGGCTGGACCTCTACCCTGGTGGTCAGCCTGCTGGCCGTGGCCACCGTGATGCTGGTGGCATTTCTCTACGCGGAGACCCGCGCCGAGGAGCCTCTAATTCCGCTCTCGCTGTTCCGGAGTTCCATCATCAGCATGTCTTCCATCGCGGTATTCGTGCTGGGAATGGGAATGTTCGGCGTGATCATGTACATGCCGCTGTTCATGCAGGGCGTGCTGGGCGTATCGGCAACGCAATCGGGCAGCCTTCTGACGCCCTTGATGATGGGATCGGTGGGGGGCAGCATCCTGACCGGACAGCTTAACTTGCGCTGGGCGACTTACAAACCTTCGGCGGTAGTAGGCTCGATTCTGGTGGCGTTCGGCATGATTCTGTTCGCGCGCATGGACGCCTCCACTCTGCCCAGCGCCGTCGTACGGGCGATGGTTATAGCCGGCTTTGGGATGGGACTGCTGCTGCCGGTGTATACGGTGGCAGTGCAGAATGCCGCGCCGCGCAAGCACATGGGAGCAGCCACGGCCTCCACCACCTTCTTTCGCCAGATCGGCAGCACGGTAGGGGTCGCCATATTTGGGAGCATTCTGCTCACCAACTACCATCACGATTTCGACCCACGCATGCCCGCCGGCCTGCCCCCTAATCTGCGGGAATTCTTCGACAATCCACTGATGCTGGGGATACGCCGGCCGCAGCTCCTGGCAGCCTTCGGCCACTATCCGGGCGGCTTATTCCTTCTTCCGAAGCTGCTTGGCAACGTGCGCCTGGCGCTGTTGCATGGGCTGCAGTTGATCTTTTTCGTGAGCGCCGTGGTGATGGTGGCGGCCGTGGTGCTGAACGTCCTGTTAAAGAACGTGCCCCTGCGGCGGCACCACGCGCCGGAGCCGGAAGTGACGGTCGTCTGACCGGCGGCTGCTAGGATGGTAGCGATGACTCCCAACCAAGCCATGCCGCCGAAACTGCCCATCCCCGGCGTGAAATGCCTGATCGCCGTCGGCTCGGGAAAAGGCGGCGTTGGAAAGACCACGGTTTCGGTGAACCTGGCCGTTGGCCTGGCTGCGTTGGGATACAAGACCGGCCTGATGGATGCCGATGTCTACGGGCCCAATGTGCCGCTGATGATGGGCATCAACCGCCCCCCCGTGGCGCACGGGGAACGCATCCAGCCGCTGGAACAATACGGCGTCCGGCTAATGTCCATGGGGTTCTTGAGCCCCGGCGACAAGCCGCTGGTTTGGCGCGGGCCCATGTTGCACAGCGTGGTCCAGCAGTTTCTACGCGGCGTTGATTGGGGCGAGCTGGACTATTTGATCATCGATCTGCCTCCTGGGACCGGCGATGTTGCGCTGTCGCTGATTCAGACGGCGCCGCTCACCGGTGCCATCGTGGTGACCACGCCTTCCGACGTATCGCTCGAGGACGCGCGCAAGGCCATACACATGTTCCACCAGGTGAAGGTGCCGATTCTGGGCATCGTGGAGAATATGAGCTGGCTGAGTTGCCCGCACTGCCACGAGCGGATCGACGTATTCAGCTACGGCGGGGGACGGCGCACCGCGGAGGAGATGGGTGTGCACTTTCTGGCGGAGCTCCCGCTCGATCCCGAGGTGCGCGTGGGGGGCGACACCGGCAAACCGATTGTTCTGCGGAAGGGCCAGGGTGAGCCGTTTCTCGAGCTCGCGCGCAATGCCGTCGCGCGCGCGGCTGAGGAAGGCGCGAGAGAAGGGCCGAAGATCGAGATCAGCGATTGACGGGCCGCTGAGAAATGCAAGAACGCAATTTAGCCGCTGATGAACGCGGATCGAAACCAAAGAATTTTGAATTTGTCTTATCGGCGTTCATCGGCGGCTATTGGAGTGCCCCCAAGTTTTGAGACAGCGGCGAAGTTAGACACTTTCATTAAACGGGAGAGTGTCATGGCGAAGAAATCGCAAAAGGTAAACAAAAGATCCAATCGGTACCCGGTGGGATTC
>Ga0182024_10000208_pt1 | contig 141061 bp, 111 predicted proteins | sample P32metaG_FD_120480 | JGI IMG/M metagenome (GOLD analysis project Ga0182024, IMG submission 120480) | Permafrost microbial communities from Stordalen Mire, Sweden - P3-2 metaG (Illumina Assembly) | ecosystem: Environmental > Terrestrial > Soil > Wetlands > Permafrost | place: Sweden: Stordalen...
AAACTCAACAAACGACCTCCTTCTGGCCCGTGTATCAGCCTCTCGGGACCACCGGGATGAGGTTCGTATCAGGGCCCGACTTCAGTCGGGCCGTAACAGCGCCAAATGAATCGGGCTTCAGCCACTGCGGCCTGTTCCTTCGGAGTCAAAAAAACGACGTCCCCCCTCAATGTGGAAAACTTGTCAAGCTTTTCCCGTACGGTACTAAAGTGTTGTCCCACATTCCACAACACTTCCACCACAATAACCTCAAAGAATTTTGGCCGGTTTTACCCTCGAACTTGGTATTCTGATAATAGAGGGTAAAGAAAAATTCCCCCTGCCCGGATCAGGGTCTCGGAACCCAGGACGCCTCGCTCGCGCGGGGCTTTTTCATGGTCCCGCGTCCGCCGCCTGTGACCACAAGTATTTTGGAATCAAATGGATCGACTAGTTCCATTTTCAATTCAAATACATACGCGCGACCCGTCTTCAGACCGCGCGCAAGTATTTGAAAACAGAATAGAAACCCACAAGTACCTCGGAATCATATACATGAGCATCGACCCCAACCCTACGAACCCAGCGGATTCATATACTTACGCGCAGTCAGCCCCGGTTGGAGGGGGGAGGGGGAGGGGGGTATTCCCGGTTACGAAAGAATGGACCGGTACCATACCCTCATGCCGCCTTCCACCACCACCCTCCGCGTCCGCTACGCCGAAACCGACCAGATGGGCGTCGCCTACTACGCCAACTACTTCATCTGGTGCGAAATTGGCCGCGTGGAGCTCCTCCGCCAGCTCGGCTTCGAATACCGCCAGATGGAGCTCGAGCACAACTGCCATCTTCCCGTCGTCGAAGCTTCCTGCCGCTACAAAGCGCCGGCCCGCTACGACGACCTCGTCACCATCGAAACCCGCGTCTCTGGCCTGCGCACCTCGGTCATCAAATTCTCCTACCGCCTCTTCTGCGCCCGGGACGGCGAGCCGGTTCTCCTCGCCGAGGCCGAAACCGTCCACGTCTCAACCGATCGCAACATGCAGAAATGCCCGCTGCCCGAACCCTATCTATCCGCCATCCGCGCCACCCTGGAGAATTGACGATGCCTCCACGACCTCGGCTGGCCTGTATCTGCCCCAGAGCCTGCCCTGAGCAACCGAAAGCGAGGAAGTCGAATGGGTTGGGCAGATGCGGGTAACATGGAAGCCGAAACGAAGTCGGCTAAACTCTAAACTCCAAACTCTAAACTCTGCTCGCGGGAGGAGTATGAGATCAGTTCCCGTTGTCCTGTCCGCCATTCTCGTCGGTCTCGTCGTCACCGGATGCGAAACCACCCGCTCCAACAAAGCGCACGCCCACTTTGAAGCGGTCTCCGACATCGCCACCACGCCGCACCCGAACCCCCAATACGCCTCCGTCTCCACCGGAATCCCTCCGGTTCCCGGCTCGCCCACCGCAGCCGGGCCCGACGGTCTCCAGCCTCTGAATGACAACGAAGCCCGCAAGAGCCCCGGCTCGGAAAAAGGCTGGCCCATGGCTCCGCGCCAGCAGCCGAAAGACCCCTTCATCCGCCAATAACGTGAGTCAGTGAACCAGCGCCGCCCCCGGAATCGCCTCGGGCAAAATGCCCGGGCCTTCCCACAGCAATAACGGCGCACCGTCGCCCAGATTGCTCTGGGCCACATTCTCAACACCCGGATCGAGCTCAATCCGGATCCGATGCAGCCCAGCCAGAAGCGCCGCGCTGATCTGGGTCGGCAGCACCGCATCGCCGAGGGACCCGCACACCTCGATCCGCACCTCAGGGCTCCGCACAGGAGGAAGATTGTCCACGATCATCGTCGCTCTGCGGCTGGTCAGCAGCGTCAGACTGTAACCGCCATCGGCAGGAATCCGTACCCAACCGTCGTATTCGGTCGCTCGCCCTGTATCGACCCGCGCCACTCCAGGAACCACCGGCTCCGGCACAGCGTCCGCCGGAACCGGCTGCCGCCCAACCGCCACCGAACGGGAAACCCACACCTCATCGTGCGGAGCTCTCGTCGCATGGACCAAAACCCGAAATCGCCCTGACCCGTCGAGCAGCGTTCCTTCGGCGTCGGGGAAAGCATGCTGGACCTGGCTTCCCACAGCCGTCGTCCCGTCGCCGAACAGCCACTCATACCGCCAGCCCGCTGCCGGCGCCAGTACACGAAAGGAAACCTTCTGACCCGGCCGAACCAGTCCAGGACCATAGTCGAACGAAGCATCGGTAAGAGCCGGCCCATAAGTCGGCTCGGCCGCGCCATCGGTTACCTCGAGCGGAATATCGGCATCGCTCGCCGCCACCTTGCCCGTCACTCGAACCCCATCCAGAACCACGCCGCTGACGTCGCCCTGGAGGACCGACGGCGCCATGGCCACGCCATCCAGAGCCGAGACGTTGGAGAAGACAACGCCCTCGACTCGAGGATTGGGATACCGAATCTGCATCAGCGAATAGAAATCCTCCAGCCGAATGTTGCTGAACTGGAAATCGGTGTGTTCGCCCTGCGCCCCCTCATCCGCCCAAAGCTCGAAGAAAGCAAACGGCACCACGCAGCCGCCAAATCCGGTATGGATCACGTCGAGATTCCGCATCGTCACATGTGCGCTGCGAAACGTCTTCTTCGGCCACGCCACTCGAACCGTATTCGAAATGCTCGTCGACGCCACCGTATCTTCCACCGTGATGTTCGTCACGTCGTGCCCGGGAATCCGCATCTCGGCGTCGGTGTAGCCGTCCCAGTTGCCCTCCATGGCAAGCACATCGTCGGAGGCTCGGAAGAAGCAGTCGCGCACCGTCGTGTCGCCGCCGCCCAGCCAGTCCATGCCATCCTGATTGGCGTCCAGCGGAGCGCCGCCGATCACGTTGACGTTGTAGAACCCGGTCATCCGCGAGTCCTTCATCTGAACCTGCCACGTCCGGCTGCGAACAACGCAGGTGATGCCGTCGATCTCGACGTTCCTCGTCTGATCCATCACGATGCAATGCCACCCGCGCAGGTGCATCCAGCCTTCGTCGCCATCGGGATCCTGCGGCCCGTCGTAAATGATCATGCCGTGGCCCTCGACCCGCACATCGTGCACCTGCCACAGATTCAGCGATCCGAAAACCACCGCGCCGGCGGCCAGATAAATCCGATCGCCGGAATTTGCATCAATGTCTTCCCGATGCATGCCAGGCCCGTAATACCGAACGCCTTGCGTCCTGGCCGTAATGCCCGACCGGTCCGGCTCGCTGCCCAGCAGAAACAGCATCTCCGCATCGGCAAAATGATCGCCGGGCCGCGCAATCGAAAGCTTGACAGGACCCGGAATTCGAAACGTGATCGTCGCGCCCACCCGCCGTGGACGAATCCCATAGCGCATCGGCTGCACTTCGACGCCGCGGTCCCAGTAGTGAACATCGGCGGCACGAATCGAAACCGTCGCCGGCCCATCGAGATCGAAGTTCAGAAGGTAATAGCTGCTCGCCGCATGCACAACCGGCGTCGTGCAACCGTCGATGGTCACCACAAAATAATCGGTTCGCACTTCATCCGGAATCGGCGCAATCCCAACATGCGTCGCAGCGAAAGCCGGCGCCCAACAAGCAAGCAGGAACGCCGTATGAGCCATTCGACGAATCATCGCCAGCTGCCTACACTCCTGTCATCTCTATCGGCGAATCGCTCGTGCATCTTCAAAAGGTTCGATCTGTGCCCGGTGCTGAGCCCCTAAACTCTGAACTCCAAACTCTAAACTCTGCCCCTCACATCACCTCCGGCGCGCTGATGCCCAGCCACGCCAGCGATCGCATCAGCTCCCGCTGCGTCACCGCCGCTGTCGCCAGCAGCAGCTTCTTCCGCGCCGGATCCTCTTCGCTCAGAATGTGATGAAGCCGATAGAAATTGCTGAAGTCCTGCGCCAGCTGAAACGCATGCTTTGCCAGATACGCGGGTTCCGCCGTCGCGATGCACTGGTCCAGCAGCAGCGTCGTCTTGGCCGCCCGCAACCAGACTTCCCAGATGCCCTCGCTGCCTTCTCCGCTGAGATACGGCGCAACGTCGACGCCCGCAAGCGCAGCCAGCGCCTCGTCGGGCGTCGTCCCCGCTTTGCGAAAGATGCTCCGCGTCCGCACCACGGCGTATTGCAAATACGGCCCCGTCTCGCCCTCAAAACTGAGCGCGTCTTTGAAATCAAACGCGATGACGGAATTCCGCGTGAAGCGCAACATGAAGTAGCGCAGCGCTCCCACGGCAATGGCGTGCGCCGTCTCATCGCGCTCAACCTCACTCAACTCAGGATGCCGGCTGTCGACCTCAGTCCGGGTCGCCAAAAGCAGCTTGTCGATCAGGTCATCGGCCTTCACGCCAAATCCCTTGCGCCCGGAAACCTCAATGTATGGCCGCGCCCGATCCTCCTCCGAAACCTCGTACCCCAGCTCCAGCGCACAGCGCGGCGTCAGCGCCACCATCTCGTAAGAAAAATGCGTGTAGTGCGCGGCCTGCTCCGTGTAGCCCAGCCCGCGCAGCGCCTCAATCACATTGGCCTGCGGATCCGACTGCCGCGAGTCGATCACGTTGTAAATCGCCTGCGCGCCACCAAACTGCGGATGGTCCGGCTCGCCAGTCTCCGCCGAAATCCAGCAACGATGATCCGGGTATTCAAAGAATGACCGGTAGGCAAAGTCGCGCCCCAGCAGCCCAAACTTCCAGAGGTGATACGCGATGTCCTTGCCCACATACGTCACCGTTCCATTCGAGCGAACAATGACCTTCGCGTCCTCATCGGGCCCGTCACCAGCGGCGGCATCGGCGCTTCCAGCGCGCTTCATCACCCAACAACCCTTGTTCTTGCCCTCCGTCTCGAAATACAGCACGCCCTTCGCCTTCAGCTGCTCAAACGCCAGGTCCCAAAAGTGCAGATGGAGAATCTCGCTCTCCCGCGGCAACAAATCGTACTCGATCCCCAGCCGCAGCATCGTCACGAGATGCCGCCTCAGAATCGCCGTCGACACCAGCTCGGCGATCTGCGCCGTCTCGTTGCCGCCCGCCTCAATCGCATGCAACGTGTCCGATCTCAGTTTTTTTCGGGCCGCAGCTTCTTCCGGCACCGCGTCGTACCACTGCGAAACCCGAGCATACAAATCCCAGCAATAGAAATCGATGCGTGCGTCGTCCTCGGCCAACTCCGTCATCAGCTTCTCCACGCCGGCCAGATTCAGCGCCTCCAGATGCGCCAGTCCCACCACCACATCGGCAACCTGCACCCCGGTGTTGTCGACGTAGTTCTGCACATCGACCTTTTGCCCAGCGGCTTTCAGCAGCCGAACAAATGTATCGCCCAAAATCGCGTTACGCAGATGCCCCACGTGCGCTGCCTTGTTGGGATTGATGCTGGTGTGCTCCACCAGCGAGTACAGCGGCTGATCCGGTGGCGGAAGTTCCGCGCTCACACCGAATGCCTGTGCGAAACTGCCGCGGTCCAGGCGCGCGTTGATGTATCCGGCGCCGGCCAGCTCCAGCGACGCGAACCCCGGCACGCTCCCGAGTGCCGCCACAATCTCTTCGGCAATCTTTTTGGGGGCCTTGCGCAGCCTTCGCGCCAACTCAAAAGCGATCGGCGTCGCGTACTCACCAAAGGCAAGCTCCGGCGGCTGTTCCAGCACCACCGTTTCCACTTCGATCTGATACAGACTGCGAAGCGCGGCTCGAATCCGCTCCGCCAGATGTCTCTGCTGTTTCAAATACACGCGGACGTCACCCTTACGACCTTTGAGAAAAGCTTGATTCTACCAGCCGCCCCACGACATCCCTCCACGCCCGCGTCCTTTAAGATGGGAACAGCGCCGGCTCGCGGCTCGCTCGCTCCTGGCTCGGTTCTTGCTCGCAATTCGCTCGCTTTTGGCTTTCCCTATGCCTGAATCGAATAAGTTCTATCTCACCACGCCGATCTACTACGTGAACGCCCGTCCTCACATCGGGCACACGTATACGACGATCGTTGCCGACGCCATCGCGCGCCGCAAGCGTTCCCTCGGCATCGACACCTGGTTTCTCACCGGCACCGACGAGCACGGCCAGAAGATCGAACGCTCCGCGCAGCAGGCCGGTTGCACGCCCCAGCAGTTTGCCGGCAAAGTCTCCGCCGAATTCCGCGGTCTCTGGGACCGCATGGGCCTCACTTACGACGATTTCATCCGCACCGCCGAGCCGCGCCACGAGCAATCGGTTCAGAAGCTCTTCGCCCTCCTGCGCGACCGCGGCTATATCTACAAGGGTTCCTACACCGGCCAGTACTGCATCTTCGACGAACTCTTCGTCGAGACACCTGCGGGCGTGCCCTGTCCCGACTGCGGCCGGCCCACCGAAACCGTCAGCGAAGAAAACTACTTCTTCAAGCTATCGGCCTTCGAGCGCCGCCTGCTCGAGTATTACGACGAGCACCCGGAATTCATCCGCCCCGAAACCCGTTGCAACGAGGTCATCGCCTTCGTCAAAGGCGGACTGCGCGATCTCTCCGTCAGCCGCACCAGCGTCAACTGGGGCATCCCCGTTCCTGGCGACGAAAAGCACGTCATCTACGTCTGGATGGATGCGCTCGCCAACTACATCACCGCTCTCGGCTGGGGCTCGAGCGACCCCTCAAAGTACGAAAAACTCTGGCCCGCCGACCTGCACCTCGTCGGCAAGGAGATCATCCGCTTCCACTGCGTCTACTGGCCGGCATTTTTGCTGGCCGCCGGCCTGCCCCTGCCCAGGTCGGTCCACGCGCACGGCTGGCTGCTCTTCGAAGAGAGCAAGATGTCCAAGTCCCGCGGCAACATCGTGCGCACGGAAACCATTCTCGAAGGCTTCGGCGCGCTCAAGCCCGAATTGCCGAAAGCAGAGCAGGACCTCTTCGGCGCCGACGCCCTGCGGTACTTCCTGCTGCGCGAAATCGTCTTCGGCCAGGACGGCAGTTTCTCTTTCGACGCGCTCGTCCAGAGCTACAATTCCGATCTGGCCAACGGCTACGGCAACCTCGTCAGCCGTACGCTATCGATGATTGGCCGCTATTTCGACGGCCTCGTGCCCTATCCCGCCTCATCGGGATCCGTCGCGCAGGTTCACTCCTTCGCCGTCGAGATTCCCAAGGCCATTGCATCCTTCGCAACCTCGTTTGACGCCCTCGACTTTTCGCGTGCGCTCGAAACCGCGTGGGCTCTGGTCGCCGCCGTCGACGGCTATCTGACCGCCAACGCTCCGTGGAAACAACTCGAGGGCACGAGCGACGAACAGCAGCAGGCGCTCCGTGCCGATGTTCTCTACACCGCGGCCGAGGCCATCCGCATCATCACCGCCCTCGTGTACCCCGTCATCCCCGATGCCGCCGCCAGAGTCTGGACGCAGCTCGGCCTCGGCGATATTCGCAAAGCCGATCTCAAAAACCTGCACTGGCGCGGACTCCAACCCGGAACCAAACTCGGCGAGCTTTCGCCCCTCTTCCCTCGCGCTGACAAGGAGACCATCACCCGTATGAACGAACTCGAGCAGAAAAACACTCCGCCCCCGGCTGGCGCAGCCGACCCGGTTCCGAAGCCGCCCGCACCTGCGGCGAAGCCCGAGCCGCACATCTCGAAGTTGCACTCGCTGGTCGATGGCCTCGCCGTCGCCATCGCCGAATCCACCACCGAGACTGCCGCCGTCGTCGGCATCGAAAACGCCATCGCGGAAACCGTTCGCGAAACCATCGGAAGCCGCAAAGAAAAGGACGTCCCCGCGCGTCCGCCCATCGCACCTGCGAGTGCCGCGCCCCGCGGTCCGGAAGAAGCTACGAAGCTTCCGGGTGCGCCGGCGCTTCCCTCCGCTCCCGCCACTGGCACAGTCGTCGCTCCCACCACCGCGCCCACCGCTGCTGCCGGCGACAAAATCTCCATTGACGACTTCTCCAAAGTCGAGCTCCGCGTCGCCCAGATCAAAGTCGCCGAACGCGTTCCCAAAGCCGACAAGCTGCTGCGTCTCGAGGTCGACCTCGGCTATGAAACGCGCCAGATCCTGGCCGGAATCGCCGAGGCCTATACACCGGAGTCCCTCATCGGCCGCAAAGTCGTCATCGTCGCCAACCTCGCCCCCCGCAAGCTGCGGGGATACGAATCGAACGGTATGATCGTCGCCGCGTCCCTTGAAGGCGACAAACCAGTCCTCGCCGGCTTCCTCGAGGACGTGGAGATCGGCGCAAGGCTGAAGTGAGCAGCGCTTCAATCCACGCGAATGGTATACTTGTATAGCGGAGGTTCCTTATGCTGGCGATTCGACTACCTGCCAACATCGAGAAGCGCCTGGATCGGCTGGCAAAGCGCACCGGGCGGACCAAGACGTACTATGCCCGTGAGGCCATTCTGACCCATCTCGAGGACCTCGAAGATGTCTACCTGGCTGAAAAGGCGCTGACCGCGATCCGCGAGGGCCGCAGCAGGACCTATACTCTCGAAGAGGTCGAACGCAGCCTTGGCCTGGACGATCATCTTCGCAGACCCGGCAAAAAAGAGCCTCGCCAAAATGGATCCGCAGACCGCGCGACGGCTGACCGCGTTTATGCGAGAACGGGTCGCCAAACTCGACGATCCGCGTAGTGCAGGCGAGTCCCTCAGCGGTCCGGAACTCGGTGGTTATTGGCGATACCGCGTCGGCGACTATCGCATCGTCTGCGAAATTCAGGACGAGAAGATAGTCGTACTGGTCCTCCGCATCGGCCACCGCCGCGAAGTTTATCGATGATCGATTCCCACGCCCACCTCGACAGTCCTCGTTACGACGAGGACCGCGACGCCCTGCTCGAACGCGCCTTTGCCGCGGGTGTGCGCCAGATTCTCTCCATCGGCATCGGCGAAGGACCCGACTCGATGCATCGCGCGCTCGAGATCAGCCGCGAATATGCCGATCGGCCCAGCGTCCCGAAAATCTGGGCCAGCGCCGGCGTCCATCCTCACGAAGCGCGGCTGGCCGATGAGGCAGCTTACGAGAAACTCGACAGCCTGCTGCAGCAGCCTGAAGTCCTTGCCTGCGGCGAGATCGGCCTCGACTACTTCTACGACCACTCGCCGCGCGACACCCAGAAGGCCGTCTTCAGCCGCCAGATGGAAATCGCGGCAGGACGAAAGAAGCCCATCATTATTCATTGCAGGCCTTCCGACAACAGCAGCGATGCCTGGGACGACACCCTCGCCATGCTGCGAACGGAGTGGTCGCAGACCGGCTTGGGCGGCATCCTCCACTGCTTTACGGGCGAAGGTCGCCACGCCGAAGAAGCCATGAACCTGGGCTTCCTGATCTCCTTCGCCGGCAACGTCACTTTCCCGAAAGCCCAGCCGATCCGCGACGTGGCGGCAGCCGTTCCACTCGACAGCATGCTGATCGAGACGGATGCGCCCTTCCTCGCGCCCATTCCCAACCGCGGCAAGCGCAACGAGCCTGCCTGGGTGAAAGAAGTCGCGGCGAAAATCGCGGAGATTCGCAACCTTGACCCAGAAGCCGTCGCCGCGCGCACAACGGAGAACTTCCGCGCGTTTTTCCGGACCGAAATTCCCGCCTGAGCCCGCCTTTCGGGCCGGTAGCGGATAATGTAAGAGAACAGAGGCGTGGAGAATGGCAGCGGAGAACTCTTTCGACATCGTCAGCAAAGTGGATCTGCAGGAAGTGCGGAACGCCATCGATCAGGCGACCAAGGAAGTGCGCACGCGCTTCGATCTGAAGGACTCGAAGTCCGAAATTAACCTCGAAGGCGAGGACGCCATCCAGCTTGCCTCCGTGGATGAGTACAAGCTGCAGGCCGTGACTGAGATTCTGCGGCAGAAGCTGGTGAAACGCGGCGTTTCGCTCAAGGCGCTCACCTTCGGTAAAGTGGAGCCAGCGGCTGGATCGAGCGTTCGCCAGAAGATCGACCTGCAGCAGGGAATTGCTGGAGAGAAGGCCAAAGAGATCGTTAGAATCATTAAAGATTCCAAAAAGAAGGTTCAGGCCTCGATCCAGGGCGACAGCGTCCGGGTTTCCGGCAAGGACCGCGATGCGCTGCAGGAAGTCATCGCGCTGCTCAAGGGGCGCGATCTTGGCATCGATATGCAGTTCACGAATTACCGTTCAGTGTGAACGGCCGCGCAGGCTGGAGACCGCAAGTGAGCACAGTAGCGACAGCACAGGCGAAAGAAGTCTTCGATCTGCTCCATGACGATCTCGCGGCCATCGAGCGCGAATTCGGCGCCGACGCCGTTTCTTCCGTCGCGGCTATCACGGAAATCTCCGACTATCTGCGTGAAGGCGGCGGCAAGCGCATTCGCCCGTCATTGCTGTTGCTCGCAGCTCGCAGCCTCGGCTATTCGAATCGCGGCATGATTCGCCTGGGAGCTGTGGTCGAGATGGTCCACACCGCGACGCTGGTGCACGACGACATCATCGACGCGGCCGACACTCGCCGTGGCCGCCCTTCGACCAACCGAACGTGGGGCAACGGTAAATGTGTGCTGGTCGGCGACTGGCTCTACATGCAGGCCTTTCGCGTGGCGCTGGAAGAGCGGAATTTCCGCGTCCTCGAACTGCTGATCGGGCTCACGCAGCAGATGGTCGAAGGCGAGCTGCTGCAGATGGAGCGACTCGGCAAGCCCATCTCCGAAGGCGAATACCACGACCTCATCTACCGCAAAACCGCATGCCTCTTTGAAGTCTCCATGCGTCTGGGTGCTGTACTGGCTGGCGCGGACCGCACCGTGGAAGACGCTATGGGCGATTACGGCCGCAATCTGGGCCTCGCGTTCCAGATTGTCGACGACGTTCTCGACCTCACCGCGACCGAAGAAGTGCTGGGGAAACCGGTGGCCAGCGATCTCCGCGAAGGCAAGGCGACGCTGGCGGTGATTCACACCCTCGATAACGGCAGCACGCCTGCGGAACGTCTGTCGATTCAGACCGTCCTGCGCGACGGCAACTTCGACCGCGTCTCGCCGGCAGAAATCCTGCACATTCTCAATCGCAACCAGTCGGTCAATTACGCCATGAAGTCTGCTTTCGGATACTCTGCGGCAGCGCAGGCCGCGCTCGCAGGCGTGCCCGATTCTGAATACAAGCGCGCTCTGCAGTGGATGCCCGAGTTCGTCGTCGCCCGCGAAAAATAGCGCGTCTCAGCCCTCACCATTGCTTCCGACGAACAACGGCTTCTGTTTGCCGGGCTGACGGCTGTACCCTGTATTCCAATGAAGCTGTCCCAACTTGCCAGGGCTTTGGGCGCTGAGCTGCGTTTTGTTGGCGACGACGTCGATGTTGACGGCGTCTCTAGCGCCACAGCGGCGTCACCGGCATCGCTGGTCTTCGCCGAAGATGCTCAGAGCCTCGCAGCCGGGCTGGCTTCTGTGGCAGCGGCGGTCTTCGTTTCGCCCAAGCTGGCGGCAGCTGCGTCGGACAAAGCGCTGCTGGTCGTCGGACAGCCGCGACTTGCCTTTGCCAAGGCCGCGCGCTTGCTCAGGCCTGCGGAACCTGACGTCGGCCTGCATCCCACTGCGGTTATCGACCCCTCGGCAACGCTCGGCGAGCATGTCTCCGTCGGTCCGTGCGCCGTCATTGAGTCGCGCGCGCAGATTGGCGCAGGAACACGTATTGGCGCGGGTGCGGTCATCGGAGCTGACGTCAAAATCGGCGCCCATTGCCGCATCTATCCGCGCGTCGTCGTCTATCCAGGGACCGAACTGGGCAATAACGTCGTCCTTCACGCCGGAGTGGTGCTCGGGTCCGACGGCTTTGGCTATGTGCGCGATGCCGAGAGCGGCGAATATCTCCAGTTCCCGCAGCAAGGCCGGCTCATCATCGAAGACGACGTCGAAATTGGCGCCAACTCCACCATCGATCGCGGCGCCCTCGAAGAAACCCGCATCGAGCGCGGAGTGAAGATCGACAACCGCGTCCACCTCGGTCATAACGTGCGCGTCGGACGCAATGTCGTGATCGCGGCGCAAACCGGCGTTTCCGGATCCAGCAGCATCGACGCCAATGCGGTCGTCGGCGGCCAAGTGGGCATTGGCGACCACGCCCACGTCGGCGAACAGGTGATCCTCGGTTCCGGCTCCGGTGTGCTCACGCACAAGAAGGTCAAAGGCCCCGGCGTCGTTTTCTGGGGCCGGCCAGCGCGTCCGCTTCGTCAATACCTTAAGGAATTAGCTGCACTCGCCAAGCTTGCTCGCGCATCGGATGAGGAGGAGAAGCCATAGTGGCCGTCATCGTTGTCGGCGGACATTCTCGCAACATCGGCAAGACTTCAGTCGTCGCCGGGCTTATTGCGCGCCTGCCCGAATTCCACTGGACCGCCTTCAAGATTACCCAATATGGCCACGGCTTCTGCACGGCCGACGGCAAGCCATGCCAGTGTCAGACCGCCGACTCCTGCGTGGCGGTCAATTTCGAATATGACTTGACCAGTGGAACCGATACTTCTCGCTTCCTCGCCGCTGGCGCTGCGCGCTCTGTGTGGGTCCGAACCCGTATTGGCATGCTGGCGGAAGCCATGCCGCGCATCGAAAAGGAACTTGCCGCCTCAGAAAACGCAATCCTCGAGTCGAACAGCATTCTGGAGTTTTTGCGGCCGGACCTTTATCTCACGGTGCTGGACCCTGCTGTTGCCGACTTCAAGGATTCCGCGCGGCGTTTTCTTCCTCTCGCCGATGCGATCCTCCATCTCTCACCCGGTGTTCCTTCCTCCGGCGTCGACCCAAATGGTTTGGTGGCAGAGGTTCCACAATTCCCGATCGCCGCACCGGCGTACATGAGCGATGCACTGGTCGAGTTCGTGCGCCAACGGGTTTCGTCGGCTGCGATGCGTTAGGGCCCCCAAAGGCAGCCGGTAGCCGGCAGAGGAGCAGCGTTCAGGAAAAGCCTACCCACCCCCCCCCCCCCCTCCCCCTTTGCGGGCTGGTGATTGATTGTGGTGGGGTTAGAAACAGGTATCGACCTCGACAACACCGATGCTGCTCATGGTAAGTCAGTTGTGACTCGGCCGCGTGTGTTACACAGACAACCGTGTTTGTTACAGAGACGGCCGTGTTAATGACAAACACGACGGCATTGGTAACAAACACGGCGGTGTTGACGGGCCGGAGATCAGAACCGAGGCCTTCGGCCTTTCCCAACATTTGTGTGCCCGTCGAACATGGCTTTCTCCTCTCCAGGCGCAGAAAAGCCCCGCCGCGGCGAGGCTTTTTTCTTTTTCCACTCTAAGTTCAGAATATCACACTGGAGGGGGTAAACACGCCAAATATGATTGCCCGTAAGTGGCGTGTTGCCACCAAAAGTTACTTTGGATAAGTGGTGGAAGCTTGACAAGAAAAGCAGGGTACAGCGTTTCGGGGTACAGCGTTCAGGGTACAGCGTTCAGAAAAACAGCGGATGGCGGACCGTGTTGAGCGGCGGTTGATCGGAGGGATTGCGGGATGGTCTTGCTCTCCGGCGGCCGGGGCGCGACGGTCACGTATCCAATAGCGTCGCGGATCGGGCCGAAGAGCAGGGCTCTTATCGGGACACCGGAATGTTGTATTCCATAGATGGAGAACGGGATTATCCTTAACCCAGGGAATTCTCATGGCCTTACCTGCGCAGATTCCGGACAAGAAGCCTCACCACGTTCCCGTCGAGGTGTACCTGCGCTGCTCGGACTGGGAGCCGGACGCCCGAATATGTAGACGGGGAGGTCGAGGAAAGACCGGCGGCAGAGTACGATCATTCCTCATGGCACTCGGCAGTCCTGGGGTATTTGTCGGACCACGAACAGGAATGGAAAGTCAGGTGCCTGCCCTCCTTGAGAGTACGTGTCGCACCTACTCGAATTCGGGTGCCTGACGTGGCGATGCTCGACCGCAGCAATCCAATTGAACAGATCCCAACGCGTCCGCCGGTTGCTGTGTTCGAGATTCTCTCGCCTGAAGACACTGTGATACGGATGATGCGCAAGCTGGAAGACTATCGGAGAATGGGTATCCCACAGATATGGCTCATCGAGCCAAGGATTTCCTGCTTTCGGCGCTATGTCGACGGGGGTTTGATTCTGGGCAGCCTCTTCGACGAGCGTGACAAGGGAATCCGCTTCGACCTCTGCGAGATCGAAGCCTTGCTCGATTAGCTGCTTCAGGGAAGCTCTGACAAAGCAGTCGAACCCCCTCAGGGGCTGAAGCCCGCTTCATTTTCAAGCTTTTACGGCACGGCTGAAGGCCGTGCCCTGACACAAAGCCGGCCTGCGGGGACTGTGCATTCCCACATCTGCCAGAACCGGGCAGACATGGGGCACCCATTGAGTCGTGCCCTGACACAAAACCAAAAGAACACTCGTGTCGCGAACTTCCGGGCACAACACTAGGAGCCGAAGGGTTCCCGTTTCATCGACCCGTCGCGCTGCTTGACCAGCAGCTCCACTTTGCCTTCGGCCTCTTCCAGCTGCTTCCGGCATTCGGCGGAAAGCCGGGTGCCTTCCTCGAAGAGGCGCACGGAATCCTCGAGGTTCAGATCGCCGCCCTCGAGTTTCGCGACAATCGCTTCGAGCTTCGTCAGGGACTCCTCAAAGCTGGCCAACTTTGGCCTCCTCCGGCGCGACGGCTGGAACACGGCCCGGATTGTCAGCCGAAGGGCGCGGTGGCAATACCTCCCGAAGGACCTCGGCCGCGGCGCTATAGCGTCCGAACGGCGCGCTGACCTGCACACCCTGCACCATGGACCGCGCCGCCGCCAGCATTTCCTGGGCGATGGAAATTCCTTCCGCGCGCGCTGCCTCCGGATTGGCGGCCCGCTGCATCCGCAGCAGAATCTCATCCGGAACGCTGACCCGCAGGTCGTTCTTCATGAACTCAGCGTTGCGCAGGCTGGTGAGCGGCCAGATGCCTGCGACGATTGGAATCCGGAATCCCTCGATGCGTTTGAGAAACGCCTCAAGAACGCGGAGATCGAAGACCGGCTGGGTGATGCCATATTCCGCGCCTGCTTCCACCTTCCAGGCAAAGCGGCGCACTTCGTTATCCAGATCCGGCACGCCAGGATTTGCCGCCACGGCAATCGTGAACCCGGTCGATGCGCCGATGGGATTGCCGCCAATATCCAGCCCGTGGTTCAGGCGATGGACGATGTTGACCAACCCGATCGCATCCACGTCGTAGACCGCGGTTGCATCCGGATAATTCCCCAGCTTGGGCGGATCGCCGGTGAGGCACAGAATGTTCTTCAGCCCGATCGATGACGCGCCCAGCAAATCGCTCTGGATGCTCAGGACATTACGATCGCGGCAGGTGTAGTGCAGGAGCGTCTCGATGCCGGTCTTCTGCTGAATCTGGATACACAGGCTCTGCGCGCTCATGCGGGCCGAGGCACGGGGCGAGTCGGGAACATTAATGGCGTGTACACCCAGATCCGCCATCTCCTGCGCGCCCTTCAGCTCCTTGCCGCAGTCGATCCCGCGGGGCGGCACAATCTCGACCATGGTGATGAACGCGCCCTCGTGCACCAGCCGGCCCAGGCGCGAGCGCTCCTGGATCGCCGCGGGCGGCGTCTCCGTCACAATCGGCTCCTGCCGGGTCGTCCGCTGGCCGGCGGCGGCCTGCGCTTCCGTGGCTCGCAGCGCCGACTTCATGGCGCGAATGTGCTGCGCGGTGGTTCCGCAGCAGCCGCCGATGAACTGCACGCCGGCTTTTGTGAATTTGCGCGCGAAGCTCGCCATGTACTCCGGCGAGCATAGATAAATGTTACGGCCGTCCACCGAGCGCGGCATGCCGGCGTTCGGCATCGCCATGAGCGGCAGCGTCGTTACCATAGCCATGCGCTCGATAGCGGTCAGCACCGTCGCGGGGCCCACGCTGCAGTTGCAGCCAATCCCATCGACGCCCCAGGATTCAACGCGCGCCGCCGCAGTTTCCGGGGATGCCCCATCCAGGCAGTTCGCTTCCTCATCGACGGTGACCATCACGACCACAGGGACATCCGGCGCGGCCTCGCGCGCCGCCAGGACAGCCTGTTCCGCTTCATTCAGCGCTGGCATGGTCTCGATAATCAATAAGTCGACGCCTACGCCTGGTCCGCCCGAGACCAGCGCACGAATCTGTTCCGCGAAAGCGTCCCGCGCCTCATCAAGGCCGGTCTTGCCGAGCGGCTCCAGATGCACGCCCAGAGGCCCAACGGAACCCGCCACGTACGCGGTACCCGCCTGCTTGTCGGCCAGCTGGCGAACCGCCTGGCGCGCGATGCTGACGCCGGCCTGGTTGATCTCGCCGACTTTGTCCCGCAGGCCGTATCGCTCGAGCCGAAGCGCATTCGCGCCAAAGGTATTGGTCTCGATAATTTCCGCGCCCGCCTGCAGGTAATCCTCGTGCACGCTCCGCACCAGTTCCGGCTGCGAGAGGTTCAGCTCGTCAAAGCAGCGATTGATAAAGACGCCGCGCGCATAGAGAGACGTGCCCATTGCGCCATCGCAGAGAATGGTGCGCCGGCCAAAGATCTGTTCAAGACGGCTGGTCATGCGGGGATATCCTGCTTCATGGTATCAGGCAAGGAAAGGCGGACGCAGAGCCGCTCGCCCGCTCCGTTTCCGGTCTGGAGTCAGGTGTCGCGGGGGCTTTTCGCGAAGCGCCTCTCACCTGGGGCCGGACTCAGCGTCCAACGAACTGTCGTCCATCGCCCTGTTATACTTGGGCTTTCCCGCAGGATCGTTATCAGCGACGCGCATGGTGAGGTTCTAAGGTTTTGAAGAAGAGAAGTTCCCAGTACTTCGTTGCCGTCCTCAGCTCGGTTTTCCTGGTCTGCAACGTGATCAGTTCATGCGGCCAGAATTTCTATTTTGCCGGACGCACCCTGCCTCCCAGCGGCGTGCTCAATCGGGTACTGATTGCCGAGCAGAATCCCAGCGCGTTCGCAACGGGCGCCATGCCTTTCATGGACGCGTACTATGACATTCGCCACGCTTATAACGCCTCCTCCGGGCAACTGCTGGTCAACGGCTACTCCGGGAAACTGCCCCTGACCATTCAAAACATGCCGGAGCAGCAAACCGGCGCGGTGTATGGCGAAGGCGACGGCAGCCTGACGCTGATCAACTACGCGCAGGAAAAAGTCAGCGGGTCGGTCTCGATTCCCGGAAGCCTCTCGAGCAGCACCGAAGGCGTCCCGTACAACGGCATCTTCATCAGTCGCGATCTGGGCTACGTTTACGCCGCCAATCCGTCCAGCCACATCATCAGCGTGGTCAACCGGAACAACGGCAGCGGTCTAACGCTGAACCTGCCCAATGCTTACGGCATCTCCGTCAACCCCGGTGGCACCGTCGCTCTCGTGTTCATCCAGAACGCCACCCAGCCCGCCGGTCAAACCGTCAACGTTGCGCCCCCGCAGAGCTTCGCTGTCTACAGCTTCGTGCAGCTGACGCAGGCGCAGCAGGCTGCGGCTATCAATAATCCGAACTATCTGGGCGCTCAGGATTGTGAGCCAGAGAAGCTGCCCACCTGGTGTGTCTTTCCCGTGAGCACGGGACCATCGGCAACCTTCGATCATCCCATCAAGGCTGTTTTCTCGCCGGATGGCTCGACAGCGTACGTCGTCGATTGCGGTCCGGAGTGCGGCGGCACCACCGCCGGGCTGACCACCATCCCCATCACCGCGTCCTCCATCAATTCCGGCAGCACCGGAGCCAGCGGCATCGCGCTGGTGGCGCAAAGCAATATCGCTATCCCCGACGGAGCCACGAACGCGATCTTCAGCGGCAATACGCTTTACATTGCCGGCCAGCAATACCAAACATCGAGCGGCCTCTTTGCGGGCTATCTCACCGTGCTCAACACCCCTGCCAATACGATTGCCGGAACGTACTCCATCAGCGACGGCATGCATAACCGCATGGTCTTCGCCGACGACAATACGCTTTGGATCGGTTCCTCGCAGTGCAACCAGGGCGTCCGCTATCAGCAATCGCAAACCGGCGCCAGTGTTCAGTTTGGCTGCATCACCATGTTCAATACCGCGAGTGGCGCGGTCACCATCGATTCCTATCAGGGCGATGGCACCGGCATCGCCGGAATCGAGGGTCTGCACAAGGTCTACACCACCGAGGGCGGCCAGATTTATATCTACAGCACCACCACCATGACAGCGCTGGACAACTCCAACGTGACCATTGCCGGGACGGCCATCGACTGCGCCTACATGGATGCCGGCACCGACGACGACAACACCATCTACTAAGGATTATTTAGCGCAGGAATCTGGCATGGCGGAACAACCGATCGCCCCTGCATCCGCGACTGAGGTTCTTGCCATCGCCGCTCACCGCGACGACGTGGAGCAAACCTGCGGCGGCACGCTACTGCGCATGCACTCCATGGGCGTCTCGACCGCCATTCTGGATCTCACTCAGGGGGAGGCAGGCACCCGCGGTTCCGCGACCGAACGCGCTGCCGAGGCCACCGAAGCGGCGCGCATCCTGGGCGCCGGCTGGCGTGAGGCGCTGGATATTCCCGACGGCCGCGTGGAAAATACCTGGGAAAACCGGCTCAAGGTGGTTGAGGTTTTGCGGCGGGTGCGGCCTCGCGTGGTGATTCTTCCTTACTGGGTCGCTCGCCATCCCGACCATGCGACGGCAGCGACGCTGGGCTATGAGGCGTGTTTCCTCTCTGGCCTCGCGAAAATTGAAACGGGAACTGCGCCGCATCGGCCGTTCAAGATTGTGTACGCCAGCCTTTACGCCGACGTTCGCCCCAGCTTCGTCGTCGACATCACGGCTTTCATCGAGGACCGGCACCGCGCGCTGATGGCTTACCACTCGCAGTACGCGAACCAGTCCGCGGGCAGCGGCCTGTTCGTACCCGAGGAAGAGATTCGCGAGCGCACGTTTGCCGAAGCCCGCCACTATGGAGCCCTTGCCGGGGTGCGCTACGCTGAGCCGTTTGTGCAGAAGGAAGTCGGGCTCGTCGACGATCTGACCCTGATTCCCGTGCAGTCTCTCTAAATCGATTCACTTCGGATCAAGGGGTTATTTGTCATCTGGACTTGCCCCATGCAACCGTGTACAGTGGCCTGCGGCGAGGGCATCCAAATCCTCCATTGAGGAAAGCAAAGCGTGAACCTGACCACCATCGACTGGCTCATCATGCTGCTGTACTTCGTTTTTGTGCTGGGCATTGGCTTCGCACTCAAACGCTTCATGAAAACCAGCAAGGACTTCCTCCAGGCCGGGCGCTCGCTGCCCGCCTGGATCTGCGGTCTGGCTTTCATCTCGGCTAACCTCGGCGCCCAGGAAGTCATCGGCATGGGCGCTTCCGGCGCAAAGTATGGCATCGTCACCAGCCACTTCTACTGGATCGGCGCCATTCCCGCCATGATTTTTGTCGGCGTCTTCATGATGCCGTTCTACTACGGATCGAAAGCGCGCTCTGTGCCGGAATTCCTCCGGCTGCGGTTCGACGAAAAGACCCGCGCGTGGAACGCGTGCAGTTTCGCCGCCATGACCGTCTTCTCCTCCGGCATCTCCATGTACGCGATGGCGCGTCTGATCCAGACGCTTCACGTCTTCGACAAACTTTTCATCCACCTCGGCATGCCCGTTGCCTGGATCTTCCACTTCGCCATCATCCTCTCCGCCGTCATTGTGCTCTGCTACATCTTCCTCGGCGGACTTACCAGCGCCATTTACAACGAGGTTCTCCAGTTCTTCCTCATCGTCGCGGGATTCCTGCCGCTGGTCTGGGTTGGGCTCAAAAACGTCGGCGGCTGGAACGGTTTGAAGGCGACGCTGCCATCGGCGTACACGCATTCCTGGCAGGGCATGGGCAGCGCGCACACCAATCCGCTAGGCGTGGATTCGTTCGGCCTCGTGGCCGGCCTCGGCTTCGTTCTCTCCTTCGGCTACTGGTGTACTGACTTCCTCGTCATCCAGACCGCGATGGCCGCCAACTCAGAAGAATCGGCGCGCCGCGTGCCACTCATCGCTGCTATTCCCAAGATGTTTTTCCCGTTCCTCGTTATTCTTCCGGGCCTGATCGCCATTGGCACGCCCATGGTGACGCGTCACGTGATGGGTCAGGCCGCTCCCGTGGGCATGACCGCAACCACCAGCAGCTCGGAGAACCTGAGCGCCGGCCGCGGCCTGATTCCGGCGAAGGTCGATCCGGTTACGGGCAAGGTGATGCTCGACACGCAGGGCCAGCCGGTGCTCGACTACGACCTCGCCATTCCCAACATGCTCCTGCACTACTTCCCCACGGGCATTCTCGGCCTCGGACTCACCGCGCTGCTGGCGAGCTTTATGTCCGGCATGGCCGGCAACGTCACGGCGTTTAACACCGTGTGGACCTTCGATCTCTATCAGTCCTACATCCACAAAGGCGCCAGCGACGCTCACTATTTGAAGATGGGCCGATGGACCACGGTCGTGGGAATTCTGATCTCGATGGGCACCGCCTACGTGGTGCTGGGCTTCAACAACATTATGGATACGCTGCAGCTGGTGTTTTCCATCGTGAACGCGCCGCTGTTTGCGACCTTCCTGCTGGGCATGTTCTGGAAGCGCTCCACCGGGCACGCGGCCTTCACGGGTCTGGTCAGTGGCACCCTGGCCGCGGTGCTGCATCATGGGCTCACCGTCCCTGCGTCCACCGCAACCGGCATCCACGGCGGCTGGCTCCACGTCGTCCACGTCTATCCGAGCGCGATGGCTCTGAATTTCTACCAGGCGATTATCGCGTTCACCGTCAACTTCGTCCTCACGGTGATCATCAGCCTGATGACCAAACCGCGCCCTGAAAGCGAACTCGTCGGTCTGGTTTACTCGCTCACCCCGAAACCCGTCGAGCACCACATGGCGTGGTACGCGCGGCCCAGCGTGATCGCGGTGGGCCTGCTGGTGATGGGGATCGGGCTGAACATCATCTTCAGATAAAGATTTCCCGGCAGGATTAAATCGGGAGAATGAAAGGAACCCCATGAGCCTCGACCTCCGCATCCCGCTGGGCCTGATGTTTCTGATCGTGGGCGTCATGCTCTCCGTTTACGGACTGTTTACGCGCGGCAGCGAAATCTACTCCCGTTCCGCCGGCATGGACATCAACCTCATCTGGGGAATCGTGATGCTCGTCTTCGGCCTCGCCATGTTCCTGCTGGGGCGATACTCCGACAAGCAGCCCAAGACTCCGCCCGTCGAAGGCACTACGCGTCCGCTGGGCCACGGCCACTGAGCCGGGTCTGAGGCGGGCCCCCAAAACCAAGGTAATCGCAGCCGACCAGGAAAAATTGGGGAGCCTCTTGCCAACCGCAGGTTCTTCGGCTACATTTTAACTAACCGGTTAATCTAACTAAACGGTTAATGAATGCGCAAAAGCCCGCACAACCGCGCCGACCAGACACGCGACCGCATCCTGCACGCCGCCATTCGCGAATTCAGCGAGCACGGCCTCGCCGGCGCCCGCACTGGCGCCATTGCCTCCGTGGCCCGGGTCAACAAGGCCCTGCTCTATTACTATTTCCGCGACAAGGAAGCTCTCTACGCCGCTGCCCTTGGTGAAGTGGCCGGCAAAGTCGCCGGCGAGGCCCTCGCCGTACTCGACCTCGACTGCAGCCCCGGCGAGCGCGTGCTCCGCCTCGTCCTGCAGCACTTCGACCGCCATCTCTCCCACCACGGATTTCAGGCGCTCATGCAGCAGGAGATGGTCCGCTTCCGCACCGGCCAGTCCAACGCCATGCGCATCCTCGCCAAAAGTGCCTTCGAGCCGATGTGGGACCGCTCTCTGCAACTCGTCGCAGACGCCATCGGCTCTGGCGAACTGTGCAACGTGGACCCCATGCAGATGATGTATGCCACACTCGGAGCCAACGTCTTCTATTTCCTCAGCGCGCCCATGGTCCGCCTGGTCACGTTTTCTGACCCCCTGGAACCGGGCCCCATGGCGGTCCGGCGCACAGCCGCTATCGAATACCTCGGCCAAACCATCTTTACCGACCGCAGACGGGGCGCACGTCTTGCCAAATCCGTGCTCGCCGCCATGCCCATCCCGGCAGCCGCAATTCCCGAGAGAAAGACCGCATGAAACCACGCAATCGCATCTTCATCATCATGGGCGTGCTGCTCGTCATCGCGCTCTGCTGGTATTTCTTCTCCACCAAACACACCAGCGACCTCCAGCTGATCGGCACGGTGGACGCGAACGAAGTCATCGTCAGCTCCCGCATCCAGGGCCGCATCCAGTCGCTCGCTGTCGATGAGGGCCAGACGGTCACCGCGGGTCAGTTGGTTGCCACCATCGAAGCGCAGGACCTTGCCGACGCGCGCAACGCCGCGGAAGCCACGGTTTCCGGCGATAAGTACAAGCTGGCCGGCTCGCGTGATACTGAAGAACAAACGCAGGGAGACACTTTGAGCCAGGTGACCGCGGCTGAGGCACAACTGCGCGCGGCTCGAGCCACCCTGGCCCAGGCCCAGGCGCAGTACGAACATCAGGATGCCGACACTACGCGCGCCGTAGCCCTGGCCCAGGCCGGCGTCACCAGCCAGCAAGTCCGCGATGAACAGGTGACCAGCCTCAACGCCGCCAAAGCCGCGGTGGAAACGGCGCGCGAGAATGTCGCTGCGGCAGAAGCCTCGGTGCGCACTGCCCAGGCGAACCTGCTGCAAACCCGAGCCGCGGAAAAAACCGTAGCCGCCACGCGCGACGAGATGCGCAATGCCCAGGCGATGTACGAACAGGCCCAGGTCCAGCTGGGCTATTCGCGCGTGGTTTCGCCGGTCACCGGTATCGTGAATGTACGCGCCGCGCGCGAGGGTGAGGTCGTCTCGCCGGCAACACCAATCGTCACCATCGTGGATCTCTCGCAGACGTGGGTCTACGCGCCGCTGCCGGAGACTGAATCCGATGCGGTGCAACTGGGAGACAAGCTGCGCGTGGTGATGCCCAGCGGCGCTACGGTGTGGGGGACGGTCATCGCGAAGGCTGCCGAGGCCGCCTTTGCTACGCAGCGCGACGTGAGCCGCCGCAAGCGGGACATCGAAACGGTGCAAATCAAACTGCTCATCGACAACCCGGGCATGAAATATGTTCCGGGCATGATCGCCGAGGTCGATATTCCGAAAGAAAAGCTGGTGAAGCCGTGACCTCACCTACCCCATCGCCGAAAGCGGTGACGCCCGCTATTGCTGTCGAGAACATCGTGAAGCGCTACGGGACCTTCGAGGCGGTCAAAGGCGTCAGCTTCGAGGTCGCCGACGGCGAGATCTTCGGTCTCCTCGGCCCAAACGGGGCGGGCAAATCCACGCTGATCCGCATGATGACCACGCTGATCCCGGTCACTGCCGGACGCGCTGTCATTGCCGGGCACGATGTGAGCCGCGAGCCGGACGCCGTGCGGCGCCTCATCGGCGTCATCCCTCAGGCGCTCACCAGCGACATCGACCTCACGGTCGAGGAAAATCTCTCCATCTACGCCAAGCTCTACGGCGTTCCACGCGTACAGCGCGAGCGCAATATCGCGGAGCTCCTCGAAGCCGTCGACCTCACCAAATGGCGTGAGGCTCAAACCAAAACGCTTTCCGGCGGCATGAGACGGCGGCTCGAAATCGCTCGCGGCCTGGTGCATAGTCCCCGCATCTTCTTTCTCGACGAACCCACCACCGGTCTCGATCCAGTTTCGCGCGTCGCTGTATGGGAGATGCTCGACAAGCTGCGCACCCGCATGAAGCTCACGATTCTCATCACCACCCACTACATGGACGAAGCGGACAATCTCTGCGACCGCATCGCGATCATCGACCATGGCAAGCTGGTCGCGCTCGATACCCCCCTTGGCCTCAAGTCCAGCGTGCCCGGATCCAGTGTCGTTGAAGTGCAGTTCGGCAAGGGCCAGACCGACTGTAAGCCGCAGCTGGAGCATCTGGCCGGCGTCACCGCAGTCGAGTCCCGGGGCTCCGGCGAATATCGCCTAATGACCTCGAACGGTTCTCTGACCACCACGCAGCTGGTGGAGATGGCCACTTCCGACGGCGATCCCATCCGTGGCCTCAGCGTGCAGAACACCACCCTCGACGACGTTTTTGTCTACTACACAGGACGCCAGCTGCGCGACGAGCAGGTGAAGGCTGTCGGCTTCATGATGCCGCCGCGTCCGGGGATGCAGCCATGAACCGCATGTGGGCGATTGTCGAACGCGAGATGCGGAAGTTTTTCCGCTCCCCCGCCCTGATGCTCATGGCCATGACGCTGCCGCTTGTGCAGCTCGTGATTTTGGGCAACGCCTTCGGCGGCAAAGTCACCGGAACTCGTATGGGCGTCGTTGATTACGACCATGGCGAGGAAGCGCTTAAGATCCAGGAGGCCTTCCAGTCCGTCGCCGCCAACCTCCGTATGTTCCGGACGGTTCCCTACACCGACGAGCAAGCCGCTAAAGAAGACGTGCGTACCGGAAAGATCGACGCGGCCGTTATTATCCCTGCGCAGTATTCGCGCCGCGTTCTTGCCGGCGAATCTCCGCACATCGGCCTGGTCGTCGATAACTCTGACCAGTTCGTCAGCGGCAGCCTGGAAAGCGAAATGCAGTCGCTGGTGGACGCGCTCAATGCTCCGCTCATTCAGCCGAAAGTCGTGCAGTCCATCACGCTCGACATCGTGGAACTTTACCCCTACATCGAGTACATGAAGTTTCTGCTCGCCGGCACCGTCGCCCTCGCCATGTATATCTCGGTGATGATCGGCGGCGGCATGTTATACATCGACGACAAAGCGAGGGGAGTCCACGAGGGCTATCTGGTAACGCCCATCACAAAACTCGAGCTTGTGCTGGGGCTTAACATCGCGGGAGCCATCAAGGCTGTGCTTTCCGGCATCAGTCTTGCGGTGATTGGATCTTTGCTGGCCGGACTCGGCGTCATCTTTCATCCTGCCGCGGTCCTTGAGCTGGCGCTTCTCATCGTCGCCACGTCCATCGCCTTCAACGGCATGATGTTTCTGCTGATGGTGCGGGTCGAAGACCCGCTGGTTCCGCGCGCCATGTTCGGGGTTTTGAACACGCTTCTGTTTTTTCCCAGCGGAGCCATTTATCCCATCGCGGCATTTCCTGTATGGCTCCGAGCCATTGCCGTCGTCGACCCCTTTACGTATGCGGTGCACGGATTCAAAGCGATTCTTATCAAGGATGGCGGCTTTGCGGCGATCCAAAGCGACGTGCTCTTCCTCTTCGGCTTCGGGATCGTCTCCCTCATGGCCGCCACGCCGTTATTCCGGCGAACCCTCTGAATTCTGACGGCGGGCACTCTTTGCCCGCGTTTACAGCCCCACGATTACTTAGCTGCTTTCTCGGCTGCCTTGCGACGCAGCGCCCAACGGCGCTTGAGCGCTTCCGAAATACGCTTCCGGCCTTCCGGTGTCAGACGATGTTTCCGGTGTTTGCGACCGGCGGTGGATTTCCCGGGCGGCCTGCCGCGTCTCTTTGCGCCCGTTGCCATGCCGGCCAACAGCACCCGCGCTTCCCTCAGATGCGCGATTTGTCTGTCCAGTTCCGCAACAATTTCTTTAACTCCCATAGCTGCCTCCTGGAATCAAGCTAAAAGTGCCCCGCTTTTTGGAGGCGGGGCTGATCCGTTTTGTTCCTACGAGACTATATGGGAAGGGGATAACTTTTACAACCAGGAGCTGATGGGCCGTCTGAAGAACTTAGTGCCCTTCGTCGTCCAGCGACGGCCTTGGCGCTGGCATTGACTGATCCTCACGTCCCGGCGGGCGATAACTTATCCCCAGCTGGACATCGCGTCCACCGTCCTGGGTGTACCGGCGCAGGTTCCTCAAAGTCTCCTGTTTGTCGCGGGCATAGTCCATAGCCAGGCGGGTGAGGGCATAGGTCATGATGTCGCTGTGATGCAGGCCCTGCATTTCCGGGTCACGGCGAAAATTCAGCCACAGCCGATGGACCAGCTGCACGTCTTCCGCGCGCAGGGACGGCGCATGCGGGCCGATATGGAAGGCCTCCGCCTCGCCATCCGGCATGATCACGTAGAAAGTGAACTGGCGCTTCGGCTCCGGCAGACTTTCCCAGGCCTGGCCTACGTGAAACGCCTGCTCCTGCGCTGACATTCTTGTCGATAATCCGGAAACCAGAGCAGCGACCTCCAGCGAGTTAGCCGCCTGCACCAGAGCCGCGAAGATGTCTCCGGCCGGCACCACCAGCAGCGATATATGCTTGCCAAAGCTTTCCGCCACCGAGACTGCCTTGGTGAAAAGCATCTGCTCATGCTCGCTGAAGATCTGGTGGTCGACGTACTCGGGACCGCCGGCGCCCATCATTCGAGCCGTCAGCACAACGATGTCCTGCTGATCGGTACGGGTGCGAGCCAGCGCCCACTTCAACGCGTACGGATTTACCGGGTCGCGCATGGTAACCAGCACGCTGCCGGGCCTTACCTGGAGCTCTTCCAGCCCAATCGTATCCTGCTGCTCGAGCTGGAAGTGCTCCTTCATCTGCTGCTGCGTGAGTTGATGTTTCGCAGCGTTTCTGCGCTCTGAAACAGCAAAGATGGTGAAGAACACCGCGGTAAATGCGATTCCGCTTTCCGTCGCCACACTCTTGGTTGCCAGATTGACCATGGCGATCGCCAGCAGAGTCAGGAACACGCAAAAAAGGCCGATCGGCAGCTCGGTATTGCCGATGCGCAGGTTTACCGGCACCTTCCAGCCGCGTTCTCCCTTGTATTTCCGTCGCAGCACCAGCATGGCCAGGGAGTTGAAGGTGAAACTCCAGATGACGCCAAACGCGTAAGCCTCGCCGAGGGTGATCACGTTGCCTCGGCTCACGATAATCGTGAAGAGCTGCAGTCCGGTAATCAGATTAATGATGCGGTAGCTCGTCCCGAAGCGCCGATGCGGCTTGCGGAACCAGTCCGTCAGCACGCCGTCTTCCGCGACGCGCATCATCACGCCCGTCGACCCGATGATCGAAGTATTGATCGCCCCGGAGAGAATCAGGAATCCGACGATAACCACGAAAACGCGGAAGACGATCCGCAGAACCTGCGGTCCCCACATGAACATCGCCATGCCGGCGATCAGATTGTCGCGATAGACCGGCACGCGCACGGCGTCGGGAATGATCATCGTCGCCAGCAGCGTGCCGACTCCGGTAAAGATGAAGCTGTAAATCGCGATGACGATGGCCGCGCGCTTCAGGTTTTTCAGCTTCGGGTGCTCGATCTCGCGATTGACCTGAGCCAGCGTCTCCTCGCCGCTCATCGCCAGCACCGAGTGGCCGAAAGCCATCAGGATGCCGAACAGCCCCAGCGTCTTCGCCAGCCCGGTCCCCCTCAGGAAACCCAGCGCGTCCGGGGAAAAATGCAGATTGGCCGGAACCGGCAGCGGAGGCAGCTTTGCATGATTATGGAACGCGGTGACGAATCCCCACGCCAGCAGCAGCACCACCATCACCGTGGTGACTTGCATGACGTTCAGCGCTTTATCGGTGGACTCCTCGATGCCCTTGGTGTTTTGCCACCAGTAGTAGATGGTCACCGCGGCGGCAAACAGCGCGGCGGTCTCGTTCATGGGCAGGCCCGTGTGCGCAGCGGACAGCAGCGACGACGGCAGCCAGCCACGCGCCGCCGCCACGCCGAACAGCTCATTCAGCAGCCCGGTAATGTACTGCCCTGCCGAAACTCCTGAGATCGGGCCCGTCAGGATGTAATCGAACATCAGCGCCGACACGCTGAGTTTGGCGAAATTTCCGCCGAGCGCTTCCTTCACCACCCGGTAAACGCCGCCTCGGGTGAACATCGAGCAGCTCTCGACGTAAACGGAGCGAACCGCGAAGGAAAACAACATCACGCCCAGGATGAACCAGGGTGCTGCCTTGCCTACCGCCTGCTCCGCGATGCCTCCGGCGTAAAACGCCGAGGACCCCAGATCGTTGAGCACCACGGCCGCCGCTCGCCAAAAGGAAATAAAGGTGAGCATGACCGAGGAAGCAACGACCAGCTTCACACGGTTGGACTGCGGCGCGTACCGGGTGGTTCCTGAGGACATGGGTGAGGGAAGACGCTCTTCGGCGGTCGCGGCCCCGCTGTATACTCCCGCCGACGCGCCCAGCGCTGAGTGTATGTCCATAGCGCTGCCCAGTCAACGAAAACTGCAGTGCTTCGCCTGGCACTCCGGAATCAACGCGGCGTCGCGCAGTGTTGGCTCACTTTCTTCATCTTCGTTGCGGGGGATTCTATTTCCTCGATTCGTGGTTCCCCTTCGCCGCCCTGCGGGAAAAACAGGCTGGTACACTCTAGCCGAGACCTGCTTGCATGAGTGACGAAATCACAGTGCGGTCGCTGACCGCCATTCTCGGCACTCCCATCACCAGCGCGCGCGGGCGGATGCGGGGCCGTCTCCGGGATGTCGCCGTGGGCACCGGCGAAGAGGCCGGACGCGTTGCCGGTCTGGTGTTGAAGACCCGCAAGGGGCTTGAGATTGTCACTTCTCAGGACGTTCGCTGGACGCCCAGTGGCGCTCTGGAGCTCCGGCCGGAAGCCACGCTGAATCCCTGGCAGGGCGACGAAAATTTCATCCTGCTTCGTCGAGATCTGCTCGATCGCCAGATCATCGACGTTCACGGCCGCAAGGTCGTCCGCGTCAACGATGTCAATCTGCGCTGGCACTCCAACGGCGACTCCGGCGAACAGCTGAGCGTTGCGGAGGTTGAAGTAGGCCTGCGCGGCGCCGTGCTCCGCATGTTCAGCGGCACGCTCCCCAAGCGGACGCTCGAAAGCCTCGCCTCGAAATTGCCGGCGCGCGTGATCCCCTGGAACTTCGTCGACATGATCGAGGTCGATCCCGCCCGCCGCGTCAGGCTCAATATCGAGCATGAACGTCTCGCGCAGCTGCACCCCTCCGATATCGCCGACATCCTGGAAGATCTGGCTCCCGCCGAACGCGAAGCCGTCCTGCGCACGCTTGACGAAGAAGTGGCCGCTGAAACCCTCGAAGAGGTCGAGCCGAAGCTTCAGAAATCCATGGTCCAGGCACTCGATTCGGAAACCGCCGCCGGCATTGTCGAGGAAATGGATCCGTCCGCCGCCGCCGATCTGCTCGCTGAGCTCCCCGAAGAACGCTCCGAAGCCATCCTCGAAGAAATGGATCCAGAGGAGCGCCAGGAAGTTAAGGATCTTCTGGAATTCCGCGAGGATTCCGCCGCAGGTCGCATGACCACGGAATATGTTGCGGTGCCCCAAAGCGCCACCGTCGCCGACGGCATTCGCGCTCTCCGCGGATTCGAGGGCGATCCTGAAACGATTACCGAGATTTACCTGATCGACTCCGGCGAAGGTCTGCAGGGTGTCGTCCCCCTGGCGCGCCTGGTGCTGGCCCGTCCGGAAACTCGCCTCGAAGTTCTGACCGAGCATCATTTCATTTCAGTCCGCTTCGATCAGCACGAAAATGAGGTTGCGGAACTATTCGATAAGTACAACCTTCGCGCACTGCCTGTTATCGACAAGGTGGGCAAACTGGTTGGCGTGGTCGAAGCCGACCACGTGATCGCGTTTCTGCGGGCCCGGGGCTGATCAGACGCCGATCACCGCGCACAGCTCTTTCACCGCCGCGGCGCTCTTCTTCAGCGCGGCATCCTCTTCGGCCGTGAGCTTGATCTCAATAATCTGCTCCAGCCCCCGCGATCCCAGTTTGCACGGCACCCCGATGTAATAACCGCGGATGCCGTATTCGCCTTCCAGATACGCGGCGCAGGGCAGAATTTTTTTCTTATCCTTCAAAATAGCCTCAACCATCTCCACCGTCGCAGCCGAAGGCGCGTAATAGGCGCTGCCCGCCTTCAGATACTTCACAATCTCGGCTCCCCCATCGCGCGTCCGCTGCACGATCGCATCCAGTTTGTCTTTCGCGATCAGCTCCGTAATCGGAATTCCCGCCACCGTCGAATAGCGGGTCAGCGGAACCATGGTGTCCCCGTGTCCGCCCAGCACGAACGCCGTTACATTCTCGACCGATACTTTCAACTCCTCTGCGATAAACGTGCGAAACCGCGCCGAATCCAGCACGCCGGCCATTCCAAGCACGCGCTCGCGATTGAATTTCGACTGCCGGAACGCCGCCTGCGCCATCGCATCCAGCGGATTCGACACTACGATCAGAATGCAGTTTGGCGAGTGCGCCGTCACCTTGCCCACCACATCCGACATGATTTTGTAATTCGTCTGCAGCAGATCGTCGCGGCTCATCCCCGGCTTGCGCGGAATACCAGCCGTAATCACCACAATGTCGGAGTTCGCCGTATCCGCATAATCATTCGTGCCGGTAATATTGCAGTCGCGTTTCTCGATCGGCATGGCCTCCAGCAGGTCCAGCGCTTTGCCCTGCGGAATTCCCTCCACCACGTCGATCAGCACAACATCGGCCAACTCCTTCGAAGCAATCCAATGCGCGGCCGTCGCGCCAACATTTCCCGCACCGACAATCGTAACTTTCTTCCGCATACTTCTCCTCTGTCTTACCGTAACAATGAATGATCCGATTTTGCGACGAAGCCGCGTCCACCTGGATGGCCAGCCCTTACATATTGCCGATCATGCGCGTGGCAAACTCACTGGTCTTCACCTTTGTCGCACCCTGCATCTGCCGTTCGAAATCGTAAGTGACATATTTCTGCTGAATCGTCTTCTCCAGCGAGCTCTCGATCAGCTTCGCCGCTTCAGGCCAACCCAGAAACTCGAACATCATCACTCCGGACAGCATCACCGAGCCGGGATTAATCACGTCCTTGTCCGCATACTTCGGCGCCGTCCCGTGCGTCGCCTCAAACACGGCGTAGCCATCACCGATGTTCGCCCCCGGCGCGATGCCCAGCCCGCCTACCTGTGCTGCGCACGCGTCTGAAATGTAATCGCCATTCAGATTCGGGCACGCCAGGATACTGTATTCCTCCGGACGAATGATCACCTGCTGGAAAATTGAATCGGCAATGCGATCGTTGATCAACACCTTCTTCTTCCACTGCCCGCTTCCGTGCGACTTGCCGATCGAATCGAGCACGCCCTTGATTTCGGCATACAGTTGCTGCCGGAATTCCTCATTCCCGAACTCCAACCCCGGTTCAATCAGCGCGGCATTTTGCTCCACCGTCAGTCCAGGATTCGTTTCGACATTCCCCAGAATCCAGCTCTCGCGCTCGGTCACCACATCGCCGCGAAATTCTTCCACCGCGACCTCATACCCCCACTCGCGAAACGCGCCCTCGGTGAATTTCTGAATATTTCCCTTGTGCACCAGCGTGACGGATTTGCGCCCGTTCGAGATTGCATGGCGAATCGCGTACCGCACCAGCCGCTTCGTCCCCGTAATCGAGATGGGCTTGATACCCACGCCCGAATCTTCGCGAACCCTCTTCTTCCCGCCCTTCAGCAAGTCGTCGTTCAGGAACGAAATCAGCTTCTTCGCGTCCGCCGTCCCTTCCTTGAACTCAATGCCCGCGTACACGTCTTCAGTGTTCTCGCGGAAGATCACCACGTCCAGCTTCTCCGGCCGCTTCACGGGAGACGGCACGCCCGCGTAGTACTTCACCGGCCGGATGCACGCGTAGAGATCCATGATCTGCCGCAGGGCGACATTGAGCGAGCGAATCCCGCCGCCCACCGGCGTCGTCAGAGGCCCCTTGATCGACACGCGGAAGTCGGTCGCCGCCTTCACGGAATCGTCCGGCAGCCAGTTTTTGAACTCGCGAAAGGCCTTCTCGCCCGCAAAAATCTCGAACCACTTTACCGCCCGCTTTCCGCCATAGGCCTTCTCGACTGCGGCATCGAAAACACGCTGCGAAGCGCGCCAGATGTCACGGCCCGTGCCGTCGCCCTCGATGAACGGAATGATTGGATGATCGGGAACGCTGTACTTCCCGTTCGCATACTGGATCGCCTCGCCGTCTTTGGGCAAAGTTAACCCGTTATAGCTGGTCTGCATGTGTGCTGATTTCCTTCGCTGATTTGCGTCGATGGACGGGTCGAATACCCAAGCTAACACCTTCGAAACCGGCATGGCAACGGAATGCGCCACCGGTTCCGCGCAGAGTTAGCATGAATGCATGCCTGCACCGAAGTTGCGAACTGCGCTCCTCGCTGTCGCCGTCGTCTCGGGACTTACGTCCCCTCAGATGTTTGCTCAACCCGCCCCCGTTCGCGTCGCCATCGTCGGCCTCGAGCACGGCCACGTCGTCGGCTTTCTGCCACAGTTCCCGAAGCAACACGACACAGAACTGGTGGGCATCGTCGACGCCGACCCCGCATTGCGCGCCAAATACGAACAGCAATTCCATCTCGACCCCAGCCTCTTCTACGCGACCCTCGACGACCTCTTCGCCCACCAGCAACCGCAGGCGCTGCTCGTGTACACCTCCATCGGACAACACCGCCGCGTCATTGAAGCAGCCGCAGCTCACAACCTCGACGTCATGGTCGAAAAGCCTCTCACCCTGTCGCTCGACGACGCTCTCGCCATCCGCCGGGCAGCGCGCGAGCACCACATTCAGGTGCTGGTGAATTACGAGACCACCTGGTATTCCAGCAATCGCGCTGTCTTCGATCTGCTCCGGGAAAACCGCCTTGGCGAGATTCGCAAGGTGGTGATCCACGATGGCCACCAGGGGCCGAAAGAAATCGGGGTTCAGCCGGAATTTCCCCAGTGGCTCACTGACCCGACCGAGAACGGCGCCGGCGCCCTCTACGACTTTGGCTGCTATGGCGCCGACCTCATGACCTGGTTCATGCACGGCGAAGCTCCGCTCAGCGTCACCGCCGTGGCGCAAACCGACAAGCCGCAGATTTATCCTCGCGTCGACGACGACGCCACCATCATCCTGCGCTATCCACGAGCGCAGGCGGTCCTCATGCCTTCCTGGAACTGGCCCTTCGGTCGCAAAGACACCGAAGTCTACGGCGCAACCGGTTACGCCATCGCAGTCAACGCAACGCAAGTCCGCGAGCGTCTCAGCGAATCCTCACCCGAAGTCTCCCTCACGACGCCACCGCTCTCTGCTCCGGAAGATTCGTCCCTCCATTACCTGGCCGCCGTCGTCCGCGGAGAGCTGCAGCCGAGCGGCGACCTCACCGCGCTCGACACGAACATTGTGGTCATGCAGATTCTCGATGCTGCGCGACAGTCCGTCCGCACCGGGAAAACTGTGACCCTCCATCCGCTGCCGTAATGCAGCCGCGCCGCAGCGTATTCTGGAATGTGACCCGTCTGCGCGTACCCATCGTCGGCTTCGCGGTCCTTAGTCTGGCTCTGAGGGCTGGCCCGGCACGCGCGCAGTACTCCGCCGATCGCCCCGTTGGCGCGACAGCCCAGCAGACGCCCTCCTGGCAGAAGAATGCGGGAATCGATCAGAATCTGAATCGCGCGCTGCCCCTCGGCGATTCCTTCAAAGATGAGGCCGGCCGCGACGTGAAGCTTGGCGACTTCTTCAACCACGATCGGCCGGTCATGCTGGCCCTCATGTACTACAACTGCCAGATGCTGTGCCCCCAGGTGCTGCACGGCATGGCGTCCGCGCTGCGGCAGAGCGGCTTTCACGCTGGCCGCGAATATGACGTCGTCGTCGCCAGCATCGATCCCGCGGACACGCCCGCCAATGCAGCGGCCGAGAAGCAAAACTTTCTTTCCATGATCGACGCCGGGCCCGACGCTGCCGGCTCGGTGCATTTCCTCACCGGCCCACAAGCTTCCATCACCGATCTCGCTCAGGCCACCGGCTTCCACTACGTTCGCGTCCCCGGCCCCGACGGCAAGATGACGCAGTTTGCGCACTCCAGCGTCATCATGATCGCCACGCCTGACGGCCGCATGTCGAAGTACCTCTTCGGGGTCGACTACCAGCCGCGCGACGTGCGCCTCGCTCTCATTCAGGCCAGCACTCATCGCATCGGCACGCTCAGCGATCTGGTGTTGCTCTACTGCTGCAGCTATTCGCCCACCCAGGGCCGCTACACGGTCGCGGTGCTGCGCATTCTTGGACTTGCCGGACTCGGATCAGTCCTCGCTGTTCTGTTTCTGCTTTATCTGCTCACGAAGAAGCCGAAAAGCATGCCCGTCGGCGTTTGACTCGCCGGCCAACCACTCGGCCGAAAACAAAGCGACCCTTCCGCGCCCTGGCTCATCCCACCGTCGAAGGAGATTCTGCGATGAAAGCGGTTGTTCTCTACGGGTACGGCGATATCGACAAGCTGCAATACGAAACCAACCAGCAGGAACCGCCCTTCGGCCCGAATGAAGTGCGCGTTCGCGTGCGCGCCACCAGCATCAATCCCATCGACTGGAAGCTGCGCAGCGGCGCGGCTCGATCCCGCTTTCCGCTCCAGTTACCTGCCATCCTCGGCCGCGATCTCGCCGGCGAAGTCGTCGACTTCGGCCGCGACGTACAGAATTTCAAAAAGGGCGATCGCGTCATGGCCCTGACGAATGCTACTTACGCTGAATTCGCCACCGTCGGCGCTGACATCCTCGCGCCGATTCCAGACGGGCTCAGCTTCGAACAAGCCGCTGCCCTGCCGCTCGTGCTCACCACCGGGTCGCAACTCATCGAGCGCGCGGTCAAAGTTCAGCCGGGATGGACGATCCTCGTCACCGGAGCCGTCGGAGGGGTCGGACGGACCGCCGTCCATGTCGCCCGCAAGCATGGGGCGCATGTCATCGCCGGCGTGAAATCCTCCCAGCGCGACGACGCGGCGAAACTCGGAGCCGAACGCGTTGTGGCTCTCGATGACGACAAGGAGGTCGCTACGCTGCGTAACCTCGATGCCATTGCCGACACGGTCGGCGGCGAAACCATCGCCAAACTGCTCCCCGCGATCAAGCCTGGAGGCGTGCTCGGCTCCGTTCTTGGCGAGCCCAGAGAGGCCGCCGGCAGGAACATCCTGGTGAACGCGATTATGGCGCAACCCGATGCTCGCCGTCTCTATGAGTTGGCGCAGGACGTCGCCCGCGGCGAATTCACCATCCCGATCGCAAAGGTTTTCCAGCTGGAAGAAGCGCGCAAAGCTCAGGACTTCGCCGAACACGATCATCCCAACGGCAAAGTTCTGCTGGTCGCTTAACGATGGTTCAGCGGCGCGGCGCCGGGCTCCTGCGCCTCCGCCGCGCTCTTGTCCTTCTCTCCCGCGTGACTCGCGGACTCCCGATCTGCTGCGCGATCCTGGCTCCGCACCATCATCGCCACCACATACGCTGCGCCAAAACCGTTGTCGATGTTCACCACGCACACATTGGGCGAGCAGGAATTCAGCATCCCCAGCAGCGCGGCAACGCCGCCAAATGCCGCGCCATACCCGATGCTCGTGGGCACCGCGATCACCGGAGCCGCCACCAGGCCCCCGACCACGCTGGGCAGCGCGCCTTCCATGCCCGCGCACACAATCACCGCCCGCGCAGTTGTCAGTCCTTCACGAGCAGCAAGAATCCGATGCAGCCCCGCCACGCCCACATCCCAGATGCGCACTACGTCGAGTCCCAGATACTCGGCCGTGGTAGCAGCCTCTTCGGCCACCGGCAAGTCGCTGGTCCCCGCGCAAACCACGGCCACCGGTCCTGACTTCTCGGCTCCGCCTTCTCGTTTCAACCCGATGATGCGCGCCTGCTCGTGATACACCGCCTCCGGCACGCGCAGTTTGACCGCTGCATACGCGCCAGCGTCTGCCCGCGTTGCCAGAACGCTGCCCCCTGCCGCCGCCATGCGCTCGAAAATCTCCGCCACCTGCGACGGAGTCTTCCCCGCTGAGTAAATCACCTCTGGCAATCCCAGCCGCAATGCCCGATGGTGATCGATGCGTGCGAACCCTGCGTCCTCGTACGGCAGTCGGGCCAGTTCGTGCAGCGCCGATGCCGGAGTCGTCTCGCCGGCCTGCACGCTTTCCAGAAGCTGCAGAATCACTTCGCGCGTCATGCTTTTACCTTCGCGCTGCCGCTCTCGCTCCAGGCGGCCACCGCAGCCTCCATCACCGCTCGCAGCGCAACGTCATGCTCCCGCGCCGCGCGCCGGCAATCCTCATACTCCGGCATTGCGTTCAGGATTTCCCCCGCTGCCGACGCAATTTTCATCCGAACCTTTCCATATTGCGTGTCGACGGTTACGAATTCACGCTCCAGGATCGTGCGCTCTTCTTCGCGCCGTCGAATCCCCAGCGTCGTCGTCTCGCGGAACAGCAGCTTCTCCAGTCCGTCTTCACGCTCAGGCTTGCACAGCACCGTCAGCAGCGTTCCCAGTCGCCCCTTCTTCATCGTCACCGGCGCAGCCATCGCATCCAGCGCGCCGTGCTCCAGCGCCAGTTCCATCGCGTGCGCCAGCACCTGCGGCGTCGTATCATCCAGCGCGCATTCAAGAACCACCACGCGATCTCCTGAGAACGACCGCACTCGCATCGCTGCCCCGACGGGCGTTCCAATCGACAGACGCAATACATTGGCAAACCCCTCCGGGTTACGCCCGCCCGCGCCGTACCCGATTGCGCCCACCGCCAGCGGCGCCTGCGCATCGAACTCGCACCCCAGAGCCCGCAACATCGCCGCCCCGGTCGGCGTCTTCAGTTCCATCTCGGGTCCCGCGGAATACACGGGCACGCCCTTCAGCAGTTCCGCCGTCGCCGGAGCCGGCACCGGCATGCGTCCATGCGCGCAGTTCACAAACCCGCTGCCCACGTTCACCGCCGAGCAGAGCCACCGCGTCACGCCCAGCGAATCCAGCCCGACCGCCGCGCACACGATGTCCGTGATCGTGTCCACGGCACCCACTTCGTGAAAATGGACTTCCTCCGGCGCGATGCCATGCACCTTCGCTTCGGCTTCCGCCAGCAGTTCAAAGGCCCGGAGGGCTGTCTTCTTCGCCGACTTAGGAAGTTCCGCGCCCGAAATCAGCGAGCGAATCTGCGGCCAGTTCCGGCTGTGCGAGTGCCGGTGAGAATGCACGTCGTCATGATGATGCTGGTGGTCTCCGGCACCCTCCACAGGAACCCCATGTTCCAGCACGTCAACCTTGGTGGCCCGAATCCCGCCGCGATCCACAGAATGAATCCCCAGCTCCGCCCCGATCTTCAGCGACGCAGCCGCCCGATGCAGAATCTCCGGCGGCACACCCGCTTCGATCAGCGCTCCCAGCAGCATGTCTCCGGAGATTCCGGCAAAGCACTCAATCTTGCCAATTTTCATAAGATCTTAAATCGCTGACCGGTTTTCAGCGAACCGCTTCTTCGCTCGCCTTTCGCTGCGCCGGTTGCAGCATCTCCGCGGGCAGCAGTTCGTTCATCGAGCCGGAGCGGTACCCGTCGCAATCCACCGCTACATAAGGAAAGCCCGCGCTCCGCACCGCCGCCGCCATTCTGCGTAAGAACGCCGCCTCCAGCGCGGCCGCCATCTCCTCTTCCGCGATTTCAATCCGCGCCACGCTCCCGTGATGCCGCACGCGGAACCGCCGCAGCCCCAGCGCCCGCAGCGCCTCCTCGGCATCCTCCACCTGGCGCAGCGCCTCCGTGGTCACCCGCCGTCCATATTCGATGCGCGACGAAAGGCACGCGGACGCGGGCTTATCCCAAACGCGCAGTCCTGCCGCCTCGGCCAGCGCGCGAATCTCTGCCTTGTTCAGTCCAGCCTCCGCGAGAGGAGCGACCACATGATGTTCCGCCGCCGCTCTCTGCCCCGGGCGAAAATCCTTTCCGTCGTCGAGGTTCAATCCGTACGCCACCGCGCCGAACCCGCGCCTGGCGCGCTCCGTTTCCAGAGCCGTGAACAGCTCATCCTTGCAGTGGAAGCAGCGATCTCCGTTATTCGCGGCGTAGGCCTCGCGCTCCAGCTCCCTGGTCTCCAGAACCAGCAGCGGAATGCCGTTCTCCTCCGCGAATGCCAATGCGTCGGCGTAGTGGCTTCTCGCCAGCGACGGTGAATCAGCCAGCGCGGCCAGCATCTTCTCACCGAGCATGCGATGCGCCGCCCACGCCAGGTAGGCCGAGTCCACGCCGCCCGAATAGGCGACAATCGCGCTGCCCAGCGTCCGCAGCCGCTCTTCCAGCGCCGCCTGCTTGTCCCTGAGGTCCATGCTGTTTACGCCGCCTGCTCCCTCATCCTAACCCCGCAAACCCTCCCGTGGAAATTTACGGTCTTCCTCTGCGGAGCGCGAATCACGCGGCGTGAGCTGAGGGGCGTAATCCGAGGTTGCGCCGTGAGGCGCACCTCGTCTCTTGCATCGCCAGCGCCACGCCACTACGCTCAAGATTCAGGGATTTGCGTCGTTTCCGCCCATGCTCGGTCTCTACCAACGACTGATCCTCGGCTGTCTTCTGCTCATCGCGCTGGTCGCCACGGTCAGCCTGCTGGTGCGCACCTCCTTCGTGCGCCTGGCGGCGCTGGATGCGCAGGTCCACGTTGCCGAAGCCGCCGTAGCCTCGCTTGCTTCGGCCCAGGGCGCTCTCGCTCATGAGGAACTGATCGCCGCCCGCATCGCGACCGGCAACGCCACCTTCACCGAGTTCCGCGACCAGGCCAGCCACACCCAAATCCTTCTCCGGGCCGCTGCAGATGACGTCCGCGGCTTCGACCCCTCGCTTCCCATCGACCGCCTCGTGCAGGAACACGCGCGCCTGGCACAGCACCCGCCCGAGGATTCGACCCAGCTCACCCAGTCGCTCGAGTCCCTTCACGTCGAGCTGCGCCACGACCTCGATCAGCTCTCTACACGCCGCTACACGATTGTCACGGCCCTGCGCGGCCGGCAGAATGAACTCCGCGCCCGCCTCATCGCCGCCTGCGGCCTCTCCATCGCCGCTGCTTCCGTCATTTCCGCGATCATGCTCTTCCTGGTGATCACCCCGTTGCGTCATACCGCGCGGGTGGCTCGACGCATCGGCCAGGGCGACCTGCATCAGCGTGTTGAGTGGCGCTCGAAAGACGACCTCGGCACCATCGCTACTGAGCTCAACCGTCTCGCCATCCGCCTCCGCGATCTTCGAGAAACCGAATCCGGGCGCCGCCAGATGGAGTTCCAGCTCATCGACGCCGTTGTCCGCTCTATTTTCGAGCCGGTCATCGTCACCGACGGCAAAGGCCAGGTTCTCAAGCTCAACCAGGCCGCCGTCGAGTTGCTGGGTGGCACCGCGGGGGGCGCGGAAGTCGACCGCGGAGTCCTCGCCACCACGCCCGGCGGCGACAAAATTCTCAACGCCATCCGCGCCGCTGTCTCCATGCAGCGCGCCACCACTGCGGAAGAAGGCCAGGCTGCGCTGCTTCCTATGCGCATCGGTCAGGCGGAGCGTAGCTATCGCCTGCGCACCACTCCCATGCGGGACAGCGAGGGTAAGCTCCTGGGCGCCGTCACGCTGCTGGAGGACGTCACCGAGATCGCCCAGGTCGATCGCTTTAAATCCCGCTTCCTCTCCGTCGCCTCGCAGAAGCTGCGCGAGCCGATCCGGCGCCTGCGCCTTTCCCTCTATGCGCTCACCCAGGGCCATGCCGGCGAACTGCGACCTCTTCAGATGGAACTCGCCACCAGCGCCGCCCAGGAAGCCGAACACCTCGACGATCTGATGCTCGACCTGATTGAAGTCGCTGAACTCGAAACCGGCCGCCGCCAGCTCCGCATTGAGAAGGCCCGTCCCATCGACGCCCTCCGCGATGCCATCGTGCGCTCCCGCGATGCGGCTCACGAGAAGAATATCGACATCGAGCTCATTGCTTTTGAGGATGTCGCTTACGTTCAGGCCGACCGGCGTGCGCTCCGGACCATCCTCGACAACCTCATCACCAATGCCCTCCGCTACACGCCGGAAGGCGGACACATTCGCCTCGGAGCGGCCGAGCAACAGGAGCGCGTTCAGTTCTTCGTCCACGACAACGGTCGCGGCATCGAGGCCGAGCGCCTGCCCACTATCTTCGGCAGGTTTACGGGCGACCCCGCGGGCGGCGGCACCGGACTCGGCCTCGCGCTGGTGCGCCGGCTCGTCGAGTCTCAGGGCGGCCAGGTATCCGTGGAAAGCCGGCTCGGCGCGGGCACGACCTTCCGCTTCACGCTTCCCATTGCCGTCGCCGAGCCGGACCGGCACCCCGTGGAGGCCGGATGAGTAGCCACCCTTCGCTGCGTCCCGGCCGTCGCCTGGCTCCGGCCGTTCGGAGCGGGGTCCCCGTCGAGCCCGTTTTTGGCTCGATGGGGTGCCAGTTCGTGGAGGTCGGATGACCACGCCGCCCGTTCTACCTCCCGATCCGACCCAGGGCCTCGCGCGCGACCTCACGCCGCCCCATTCCGACGCTCCGGAGCCGGGCCGCCTTCGTGTCTATCTCGGCGCCGCTCCCGGCGTCGGCAAGACCTACCGCATGCTCGAAGACGCGCACCTCATGCACCGCCAGGGCATCGACATCGTCATCGGCCTCATCGAGCCCCACGGACGCGCCGACACTGCCGTGCTCGTCGAAGGCCTGGAGATCGTCCCCCTTCAGGAAATGCAGTACCGTTCCGTCATCCTGCGCGAGATGAATCCTGAGGCCATCCTCGCCCGGCATCCCGCCTGGTGCATCGTCGATGAGCTGGCCCACAGCAACGTGCCCGGCTCGCGCAACCATAAGCGATACGAGGACGTCCTCGAACTGCTCGACGCCGGCATCAATGTCATGACCGCCATGAACGTCCAGCACCTTGAGACGCTCAATGACGCCGTGGCCCGCTCTGCCAGCACTCAGATTCGCGAAACCGTCCCCGATAGCTTCCTCCGCCGCGCTGACGAGGTCGTCAACGTCGACATAACCGTCGACGAGCTGCGCGATCGCCTCCGCCAGGGCAAGATCTACGCCCCCGAAAAAGTCGAACAAGCCCTCGCTAATTTCTTCCGCAAGGGCAATCTCAACATGCTCCGCGAACTGGCGCTGCGCACGACCGCCGAACAAGTGGGCGCCGCTGCCGCCGAGTATCGCCGCACGCAGGGACTTGAGCAGGCCCCCATCCCGGAGAAGGTCATGGTGTGCCTCTCGCCCCGCGCCGGCATGGAGCGCCTCGTCCGCGTCGGCGCCCGCATCGCCGGCCGCCTCGCCACCGACTGGTACGTTGTCTACGTCGAAACTCCCGACACCGATCATCGCCATGGCGATCCCGAGGCCTTCGCTCGCCTCGAGGACTATCAGCGCATGGCGCGCGATCTCGGCGCTCGCGTGGTCACTCTGAAAGACAAAAAAGTCGCGGACGCCCTCATCGAATTCGCCCGCAAAGAGAATATCTCCCATGTAGTCTTCGGCCAGTCGGCCCGCTCGCGCTGGGATATCCTTCTGCGCGGCTCCATCATCAATCGCTTCCTCACCGAAATGCGCGACACCACGGTCCAGGTCGTTCCCGTCCTAAAGGAACGAAGATAGGTTCGCAGTGAATTGCCCAATCCGCTGCTTGCCCCGTCGCTCTCTGGTGCGCCGCGCGATCTCAACACCGACTTCGCTATTACTTACTCCGCAATTACCCAGCACCAGCCGGCCGGCGACATTCCGCACGCATGGAAATAGTCCACGCCAAACCTTCACGTTGACGGGTGGTATCATGCAGCCACTCTTAGACCGGAATTTGCCGCGGCAAGATCTGTATTTCGAAGACGAGCTCGAAATGAGGAACCCACATGGCTCACAAACTTGGACGTCTCGCCCGAAGTTATGACCCGCGCATCCCGCACCTGAGCGCTCTTCTGGCCGGCAAAACCCTCGTGCCTCCGCCCCCGGCCTGCGACTGGACCGACAAGATGCCGAAGAACCTCGGCATGATGCTCAATGACACACTCGGTGATTGCACCTGCGCGGCCTTCTATCACGCGCTGCAGGTCTGGAGCATCCACACTACCGGCGCCATCGACACCGAGCCCGACTCCGACGTCGAACAGCTTTACATTCGCGCCTGCGGCTACAAACCCGGCGAAAAAGGGGAAGGTCCCGGCGGCAACGAGCAAAAGGTGCTCACCTACCTTCTCAAAACGGGAGCGCCCACCGGCACGAATGCGGCAAGCGTGCAAAAAATCTCGGCTTTCGTCGAGGTCGATCCCCGCATGGTCGACGATGTGAAGCACACCATCTATGACTGCGGTGTCGCCTACATCGGCTTCCAGGTGCCGTATTACATTAATCCCGAACCGCCGGCGGAGAGCCCGGCAGTCTGGGACGTTCAAACCACCAACAACCAGATCACCGGAGGGCACGCCGTCGTCCTCGCCGGCTATACCGCCGACGGAGCCCGCGTCATCTCATGGGGAGAGTTCTACACCATGACCTGGAGTTTCTTCGCCAAGTACGTCGATGAGGTCTACGCGATCGCCGACCAGGACTGGATGGCGAAGAAGGGCACGAGTCCCGCAGGTCTGAGCCTGCCGGAACTGGAGGCTCAGATGCAGGCGCTCCGTAACTCATGAGTGAGTAAGTCGTGCCGGGTCGATCCGCGATCGGCCCGCCGACCTCTCTACTGCTTTTTCAGCACCGCGTCGCTGTTCTCGTCCGTGGTGATCGCCGCTTCCAGCTTGCGCAGCTTCGCGTACTCGCCCGGCTCCAGTTCCAGCTTCTTCAGCACGTATTCACGCTTGTAGTGCAGCGCTCCACCCTCCGCCTTCACTTCGCTGTGATACGTCGCGAATCCCACATCCATGCTTACCGGATCGGGTACATCGTCCACCGTGTACCCCGCCGGGATCTTCACGTCGAAATCGTCCCGCCATGTCCCCACGCCTGTAAAGCTGATCGGGACCTTGCGCGGCTTTTCATCCAGACCCTCCGCGTCGCTGCCCACCACGCGCGGCCGCACCAGCAGCAAACTGCCCGCTCCCTTCGCGTACAGCGGCGCCGTCACCGAGTAATCCATCTCGAGCGGCTTATCCAGCTCCCGCACATGCGCGACTTTCTCATCTCCCAGCGTGAACGTCGAGAAATCATGCTGCAACAATCGCTCCACCAGCTCCCGCTGCTCCTTGTCGCTGTCCATTGCCAGCCTGCCGCGCATCCCGTCCGACAGTGCTCCATACCGCAGCACCGTCACATCGCCCTTCAACGTTCCGTCCGCCGCCAGTTCGAACTTCGCCTTGCGCTCAATCGATTCCGCGTCCGGATTCAGAATCGGCAGCTGGATCAACTGGCTGTCGTCACCGGCCGCCAGCACTCCATAGCTTCCTTGCTCGTAATCAGGCAGCTGCCCCACCGGCACGTAAGGGTTCGTCGGATCGTAGATCAGATATCGCCTCCCCGACTTCGTCGTTACCACCGCCTGCAGTCGCGGATTCTCATACCCTTTCGGAATTTCGATCGCCGCAATCATGTGATTGCCGAACAGCGACGGCGCATTCGGATCGATCACCCCGCGCCGATCGTCCACGCTCACCCACGCCCCGCGAATTCCAACCGCGTCCAGCATGGCCACCGTCAGGGTCGCCTTGTCCTTGCAGTCTCCATATCGGCTCCGGAAGATATCCTGTGCCGGATGCGGCTGCCATCCCCCGATGCCGATCTCGATCCCGACATACCGGATTTGCTGCTGCATAAAGTCGGCGACCTTCGCCAGTTTCGCCATGAAGTCGCCGTCCCCGGCCAGCGTGCGCGCCGTCGATGCCACATCTCCCCCGCCCTCGCTCCGCGGCGCTGCCAGCGTGTAATACCAGTTGCCGATCTTCGACCAAAGCGCGTCTCCTTCAGGCAGCGGATCCGCGCTGAAATGCACCGTCATCCTTCCCGCCAGCGCCTCCCAATCCGGCGCCAGCGGCACATCCGCCAAATCGATGCCGTCGATATTCGCCTGCTCCCAGCGGAAGTGACCGGGAGTTATCTCTGCCGTTTCCACGCGCGCATGCCGCGCCCACACCGCCTCCTCGTGCCACCCCCCCGGCAAATCGATCTCGTACACCGACCGGACCGTCGGCACCCGGTTCTGAAAACCCCATGTGTCCTCGGCGAAATAGGGAGAAAGCTGCTTGACGTACTCCCACGCCACCACCCCGCCCGGATCCGCACCCGGCGGCGATGCCACCTTCATCCGAATATCCCCATAGAGAATGCCTTCCCCGGCGCCGACATCGCCGGACTCTATGTACTCTGAATCCTTCATCGCGTAGTGGTGCCCGTCTGGCCCAATACTCCAGACGTGAAACGACTCGAGCTTCTCGTCCTTTGTAAACCAGGTCACAGGATGTGCTTCATCCCGCCCCTGCGGTCGTAGAATCCTGACCACCGCCCGATACCGCTCCACCGGCCGCCCGTCCGGCTGGACCGTGATTAGCGTGTCCTCGAGCAGGTAAACCGCCTTCGCGTCACGCCAATCGGCCTTCAGCGGCGCGTCGGTTGCCGCCTGTAACACCCAGTCCGGCAACTGCGCGTCCTTCGACGCATGCGCCATCGCCACGCATCCCACCATCAGCAGGGCGGCCGTCCAAATTCGCGCGCCGCGCAAGCTGGGCCGGCCGCTGATCGGTGAGGTCCGTGCTCTGCGCTCTTTTGTCTGATCCCTCATTGGTTCGTCCCCGATCCGCCAGCCGCGCTGGCCGATACCGGCGCCCGATCCAGCACCACCTGCTGCTGATCCTGCGCGCTCGCCTTCTGCAGGAAATCGCGCAGCTCCGGATACTCGTCCTTGCTGTAGACCGTTTTGCCCAGCGCCATTAGCCGCGCCTGCTGATACACGCTGCCCGATCCGCCATACTTCGCGATATAATCCGCGTTCTTTGGAAACGGAATCTGCGCATTCGTCGGAAGGCTGTCGACCGTCAGTCCCGGCGCCAGCGCGATTTTCACCTGATCGCGCACCGCATAGGGATAATGCAGATCCACGGGATTCTCGCGCCTATCCTCCGGAAACAGCGGCCTGACATTGGTCTCAAAGAAGGAACCGGGCAGCAGGATTCTCTTCCCCGTCGCCGTGCCCATGCTGCCGCTCACTTCCAGCGTCGCCACCAGCGGCTGCGACTCGTCCGTTAGTCCCGTCAACCCCGTCGTCTTCACACGCGCGCCATCGGGGACCAGCGTCTGCAACTCCTCCCCAATCCGCTTCTTTGTCTCTTCCTCGTCGTTACGCAGAGCCACTTGTCTCCACCGCAGCGCTTCTACGCCCGTCATCGAGAGCGTAATCGTCCCCTGCAGCTTCCCATCCGGACCCAGTTGCAGAGTTGCCTTGCGCTCCACCACGCTGTCCTTGTAATCCGCCGCAGGAGTCAGCACCGCCTCGGTGCCGTTATCGGTCTGCCGGATGCCCAGAACCTGCGTGTGCTTCCAGTGCAGCTTGCCATAATCGCAATACCGTTCGCCCGGATCGAAATACATCTCTTTCCCTTCCACCGTCACAATGGCAATCTCATCCGTCAGCTGTTCCCAGTGGAGGTAGTTGGCATTCAGTACGCGCTCGTCGCGCTCGGTTACGATCATCGCCGAAGCCTTCAGCCCTGCTGCCCGGGTCATCGCGAGGAACAGCCGCGCAATTTCGTTTGGCGTCCCCCGCTTCTGCGCCCAGATGTCCGCCGCCGTCTTCACCTGCAAGCCTTCCGCCTTGTTCTCTGCCTCAGAGTGCTCACGTGAGAACGCCGTGTTGTCCACCGTCATCACGGCTTCATAAATCTTCTTCAGCTTTTGGTCGTCAGTGTCTCCCGGCGCCACAATACCCGCCACCGCCCTGCCGATCACGTCCGGCTGCGTCGCAAACCGGTCCACCTTCTGCGACCAGCTCTTTCCCGCGCCCTTCCAGAAGTCCTGAGCAGAAAAGTTCCCCGTGTAGTAGTAAAACAGCCGGTACGAGAAGCTGCTGAGCGGCGGCGAGTAAGGCTCATCCGGGATCGCAGCCACGTCGTTCATCACCAGATCGGTTCCGCTTGGCAGATCCTGAAACCTGGCCCCCGGCGGCAGCTGCGCATCGTATTGCAGGCGCGTCGCGGGAGTCAGGCGCCCCTGCGGATCGGGCACCATAAGAAGATTCGAACTGTTGAGGTCCATCGGGTACGGAATAAAGTGGTAGTGTGCCTCGTGCACGAAAACCCGCTCCTGCAGCGTCCATTCCGGGAAGAAGATCCACATATCGTCGTACTGCAGCTCAAACTGATACTCCAGAATGCTCCCCACCTGCACATCGGGCATGCTGAAGACCCTGGCCATCACCCGCACGCCTCCGGCCTTCACCAGCTCCTTGCTGTAAGCCTGGCCGGTGAACGGGATGATCGTGCCGTCGCTGTGGATCGTTCGACCCTCCAGCGCCCTCACGTTCAGCACCCCCGCTCGATAGGGGATCTCCACGTCGCTGAATTGCAGCCTTCCTTTTTCCGTCAGAATCTTGATGCGCGCATAAATCCGATCGTAGTGCCCCTTCACGTCCATGTACTCATCCCGATTCAGATACACGGCCGGCGCATCCGGAGCCTTCGGATCCGAGGTCATCTTCAGCTCATCCGCCGTCGGCTGCCTCCAGTTGGCAGCGCCAAATGCGGGTAAACACGCAAATACAGTTAAGAACAAAAAGAAACGACGATAAGTAAGTCCCATGGCAGAAAACCTCAACGACCAAGCGCCCAACATACTTCCTGAACCCATAGCTCCGATCCCAGCGTCACTCGCTCTTTCCCGCATCCCCGGCCGCGCTCCCTTCCGCCGACCGCGTCAGCACCACCTGTTCCTGGTCCTGCGCTCCCGTCTTCTGAAAAAACTCCCGCAGTTGGGGATATTCTGCCGCCTTGAAGAGCGTGTTGCCGATCGCCATCACCCGTTCCTGGTGGTACGTGCTTCCCGCGTTGCTGTAGTCCGCCTTGTAAATGGCCATTTGCGGAATCGGAATGCTCGTGCCCTTCGGCAGGCTTTCGATCGCCAGACCCGGCGCCAGCACCAGGTCTACCTTGTCCTGCGCAACATACGGATAGTGCATGTCCACCGGATTCTCCCTCTTCCCGGCGGCAAACAGAGGTTTCTCCCTCGCTTCAAAAAAAGCGCTCGGCAAAAAGACCCGCTTCCCGGTTTGAGTCCCGAGGCTTCCATTCACATCCATCACCACCAGCAGAGCCGTTGTGTTATCCGTCAGTCCCACGAAGTGGTTCGTCTTTATCTCGACGCCGTCCGGTACCTGGCCCCGCAGCAAGGTTTCAAAATCCTTCTTCACTTCCTGCTCGTCGGTCCTCAGAGCTTCCTGCCGCCAGCGCAGCGCCTCCGCTCCGCCCATCGAAATGCGCACGGTACCCTTCAGCGTGCCGTCCGCGCTCAGCGTCAGATCCGCGGTTCGCAGCATCTGATTGTCCTGGTAGGTGGCTCCCGGAGTCGTCATCAGCGCGGGTCCGCTGTCGGACTGTCGAATCCCGAGCATCTGGGTGTGCGCCCAGTGCAGCTTGCCGAATTCGCAATACCGTTGGCCGGGATCGAAAAACACCTCTTTGCCTCCCGCGTTCACGATCGCGATCTCGTCCTCAAGCTGGCTCCAGTCCAGCCATCCGCCGTTGAACAGGGCCTTGTTCCGCTCCGGCACCGCCATCGCCCAGGCCTTCAGTCCCGCCGCCCGCGCCATCGCAATGAACAGCCGCGTGATCTCATCGTCGCTTCCCCGCTTCTGTTCCCATATATCCGCCGCCGTTTTCACCCGCAGCCCCGCGGCCTTGTTCTCCTCTGCGGAGCGCTCTCGCGTCAGACGCGTGTTCTCCACCGTCATCACTGCGGCATAGATCTTCCTTAGTTTCTGATCGTCGGAATCCCCCACCCCCACTATCCCCGCCACCGTCTGCCGGATCTTGTCCGAGGGGTTGGCGAATCGGTCCACATCCTTCGACCAGACCTTACCCTCCTCTTTCCAGAAATCCACTCCCGACGAGGCCTGCGAATAGTAGAAGAGCAACTGGTAGGCATAGCTATCCAGCGGGGGCGAGAATTCTTCCTCGGTAAGCGCGGGAACATTCTCCACCACCAGGTCGTAGCCATCCATCCCGGCCCGCACTTTCACCCCCGGTGGCAGATTGGAATAGTAGAGCAGCCGGTTCGCCACAGTTTCCTTCCCGAACGCATCCTTGCCCGTCAGGATCCTGGTGGTGGTAGCCAGGTTCAGCGGAACGAAGTGATAGTGCGCCTTGTGCGTGAAGGCGGATTCCTGAAGATAGAAGCGCGGCGGCATATACCAGTCATCGCTGTACTGCAGCTCCCAGCGATACTCGATGATGCTGCCCACCTGCACATCGGGCATGCTGAAGACCTTCGCCATCCATTTCACGTCTCCGCTTTTCACCAGCTCTTTGCTGTAGGGCTTTCCCGTGAACGGAATCACCGTCCCATCCGCGTGGATCGTGCGCCCCTCCACCGCCTTGATGTCCGAGCCACCCCCTTCATAGGGAATCTCGATGTCGCTGAAGTCCTCTTTTCCCTTTTCCGTCAGGATTTTGATCTGCGCGTACACGCGGTGAAAATGCACGTTATCGTCCACGGTTTCCTCGTGGAACAGATACACGGCCGGGGCATCCGGCGCTGCCGGATCGGACGTCATTTTCAGCTGTTCAGGCGTGGGCTGCGTCCACGTGGGCGCGCACCAAGCGGGAATCGCTGCGAACAGGGACAGGGTCGCGAGCAGGAAAGTACGGTGCAGGATGGTAACCACAATCACCTCACCAAATCAGAGAAATGCTGCGAAACAACTCCGCACGGATTCCCCCGAATCCGCAGTAACAGATTGAGGCGAGAAACGTAGCCCCTTTGTAAGTCCTCTTCGCCACTTATGCAAGACAATTTTTAGTTGGCGGCAGCCAGTCAATTTGCTCCTTCGTCCGCCGCGCGAATTGCTCTCGCATGAATAGCTAATCCCTTCCTGAGCCTGTCTCCTCGCGAAACAGATACACCGCCGGCGTCCCCGGCGCTGTCGGATCCGACGTCATCTTCAGTTCATCGGGAGTTGGTTGCGTGAAGTTAGAAGAGCTAAAGGCGGAAACAGGAGAAACCAGAGCAGCCAGCAAAAGATTGCGGCTCGAAATGCGATCCACGACAGGGCCCCCACGACGGAACGGGTTCAACCCATGCATTGCACACCCATTCCGCCCAATGCACAATCCAATTCCTGGGGGAGAATCGTTGCTTTCTCGTAATCGTCGCTCTGTTACCTATGGTGTCCGTCTACGGCGCCAGATAGGGCCTCAGGCCATCCCACGGATACAATCCCGTGGGGCCCAGGTCCGATTCCCTCTGCTCCTTCGAATCCCAGCGCACGAAGAATCCCACCACCTGGTTGTTGTAATTACGGGTGTTGTTCAGCGACAGAAAGCCGCCTGCGAACCAGTGATCGCTCAGGTGGTAGGCCATCTCGCCCTTGAAGTCGTAGTTGCCGCTCACGACCGACTCCGAGGAATACGACGCGTTGCTGTTGGCAACTTCCAGGGCCTGGTCCAGCGGGAAGAACGGCACGCTGTCCTGCTGGAACGCCTCGACTCCGAAAGCCGCTACAACGCTGTAGTGAATGTTCGCCCCATACCGCCCCTCGAACGAGAATGGCATGTTGGCCAGATAGTACGCCTGCGGGCTGAAGTATCCTCCCTGGCCATAAGTAAAGAAGTTCGAGTTATGCGCGTAATGCATCCCGAAGAAATTGACGCCCACCGTCAGATTGCCTTCGTTGGGAACTTCCTTCACCCGCCAGTAAGCGCCCGCGTCTCCATCCACCCGATCGTTGGTCTGCACGTGAACGCCGGTGAGATACTGCCCCCCGGCGCTGACATAAAACCCCGAGTTGGGATCGCTCCTGCCAAACTGCACATCTCCGCCCGTCGCGATCACGCCACCCCAGATATTTCCCTCAAACCCCGGTCCGGCCGAACCCGGATCGTGCAATCCCGAATACGAAAGCTGCGAATCCTTCACCGAATCGCGATTCGCGGTGAACGTAAAAGGCCCGTTGCCCGGCTTCCAGTCCACGCGCCCGATCACATTCGAAACCAGAAAGCCCCACGGCGAATAGCCTCCGCTGACGGCGAAATTCGACGTCGCGAACTGCACTTCCCCGCCAACCCCGGTCGCGTTTTGCTGATTCAGCACCGAATTGGCCGGCGCCGTCCCCAGCTGTTCCACCACCCCTCCCGGCAGCAGGGGCGACTTGGTGGCCGATCCCGAATCCAGGAACACCGGGTTTGAAACAATCGTCAGTCGCATCGCTCTCCCCAGCTCCGCCGACGCCTCAAACGGAGCCTGCAGCGCGGTCAGCGAATCGAACCCCGCTGTCCCGCTGCGGTGATTCACCGTCCCCGTGCCTCCCAGCCAGGAGCTGTACTCGCCCTCGATGTAGCCCAGCTGGATCTGCGCCTGTTCCCGTAAATCCCGTTGCCGCACGATCGAGGGCCGCTCGTAGGGCCCGCGCAGCGGAGGCAAATTCTCGTGCATTAGTTCATCGTCGCTGGCCCCCGTCGTCGAAGGCGGCCTCTCGAAGTAATCAGGCGCCTCCGTATTCGGCTGAATCTCTTCGGAAGGCGGCGCGTACTGCGTTGAGACCATCGACGGATCGATCGGCTTTTTCGCCGCATCCAGGGCCGCTTCCGCGTAGCTCGCGTTCGGCAGCGGCGTGAGCGCGGGACTCGTCTCCAGTTCAAGCTGCTGCGGTTGCTCCTCCGGAATGTTCGCCTCGCTCACCTGCGTCTCCGTATCGGGAGTCGGCAGCGACGCCTGCGGCAGGTATGGCTTCGTTTGCGGTTGCGCAGGCTTCTCCGGCTGCGTCTCCGGCTTCATCTGCGGCTGCGCGGTATTCGGATTCTCCCGGGTCGGCAGGTTCGTGCCGCCCTCCGTCGGGGCAGCATTCCCGCTCGGCGGCATAATCGGGACAAATCCCGGCTCTGTGCTTCCCGCGTCTGACGGAGGGGTCGGCGCATTCGGCAGTTCGCTCGCCCCTTCACCACCCTGCGGCCCGATCTTGTAAATCTGCACCGGCGCGGTCCCCATGTAATAAGGATCAGGCCCCAACGGCTGGTTGCTGGCTCGCGTCGGATTCGGATTGCTGTAGCTGGGCAGCGGCACTCCGCCCTCGCCCTCTACCGTCGCTTCCTGGTCCGGATTCAGCAGGTTCACCAGATCGGTCGGCTTCGCCGGCCTCGTCTGCTTCACCAGATCCGACTTATCCAACTCGTGTGCCAATGTCGCCGTCGGTGTCGGAGTTGGCATCGCATTCAGCGAAGCTCTCCAGTAATCCGCCGCCCGGGCGCGATCCCCGCGCGCTTGTTCAAACTGCGCCGCCGTCGCCAGCACCTTCGGATCGTTGGGGAATTTCCCCAGCGCATCGCGCAGCCACGCCTCGGCCTGCTTCATGTTCTGGACGGCAATCGCCGCGCCCACCATGCTCTGATAATCCGAGGGCGTCGCGTTCGTCATATCCAGCGCCTGATAGATCGCCATCGCGTCTTTCGGCTGCCCAGCCTGCACAAAACCTGCTGCCAGCGCTTTGCTCACCGCCGGATTTCCAGGGAACGCCTGCGCCGCCGCCATCAATATATCCACTGCACGACGCGGATTCCCCGCCGCCGCGGCCTGCGCCGCGCGCCGCTGCGCCCACGACGCCCAGATCGTCTGCACCTGCCGCCGCTCTTCGTCTTTCATATCCCGGCGATCGCCCATGCCCATCAATTGCCGGTAGAGTTCGCGGTCGTCACCCAGGTTGAACAGCGTCCACGCCGTGGCAATATCTACGCTCGCCGGCGGTCTCTTTCCTTCGCCGCGGTAGTAATCCTGAATCTCCATCAGCAGCGCCAGCGCCCCGCGCTGATCTCCGTTCGCCGCATAGATCGCCGCCAGGGTCTGCTGGTATTCGACATCCGTGGCCAGCGCCTTGCGCACTTCCGGGGGAATCTGCTGGATCTGCGCCAGCGCGTCCGCGTCGTGATCGGTCGCGTGCAGCGCCGCCATCAATCCCTTCCACCCATCCAGCCGGTCCGGATGCTGCGTTAGTACGCTGCGGTAAATGCCGTACGCCGCCTGCGGATGATTGCGCTCCAGGTCGACCGCCGCGACCTGCAGCTGCAGCGGAATCGGCAGCGGCTGCCCGTTCTCCTCGTAAATCCCGATCGCCCACTCCAGGAATCCCTCCGCGACATCCGGATGGTTCTGGCTCTGGTAAATCGCCGCCAGCATCGACAGGAACCCGCCATCGCGCAGCGCGTTGTCGTAGGCATCCGGCGGCATCCGCTCCACCATGGCGATCGCATCCGGATCGCGCCCCGCCAGGTGCTCCATGGAAACCATGCCCTGCCACGCGGGCACACTGTTCGGATCGGCGTGGAGAATCCCGCGATAGATCCCTGCCGCCTTCGTAAATATCTTGTCCTGCGCCAGCAGCGCGGCGTATTGCAGCGTGATCTCGGTCTTGATCCGCCCCTCGCCCGCCGGATAATGCAGATTGATCGCCTGCACCAGATAGCGCTGCGCTTCGGCATCCTGGCCAACCATCACATAGGCCCGCGCCAGCGTTCGCAGGTACTCCGGATCCTTCGCGGAGCTGGTTTTCAACGCCGCCGGGAACTCGGTCGAGGTCACCAGCGCCGCTCTTCCCTGCGCCGCCTCGACCTGCGCCATGAACAGCCCGTGCCACCACGCCGGCGCTTTTGGCTGCTTGTGCACCAGCAGGCGATACAACGGGATCGCCTGTTCCGGCTCCTGCATCTTCATGTAAGCGCCGGCTTCTCCGGTCAGTGCGTCCACGCTGCCGGGCCGCAGCACCAGCGCGGCCTGATAGTTCTTCACGGCCTCATCCAGCCGATTGGCATCGAACGCGTTCGTGCCCTGCTGCATCGCGTTCCAGAAGCGAGCAGTAGCCAGCGATTGGGTCACCAGCGAGTTGCGCAGCCCATTCTCTTCCGCCTGCTCGAAGAACGTGGCGGCCTCGGCAAAATTGTTCTGCTTCATGCGCACAAAGCCGAGCCCAGCCAGCACCCGCGGATTGGTGGGCTGCGTCGCATTCAGATCCTCGAACATTTGCTGCGCCGTGGCCAGACGATTGGCAGCCAGTTCCCGAAAGGCGGCCTGTTCCGCCGGCGTGCGCGCAATACCCGCCCCGGCCTTCGCCTGGCGCTGTTCGGTTTCCTCCAATTCCCTCGCCAGTTCCGCATCCGGATGCAGCTTGAGATACTCGCGAACCGCCGCAGCCGTCGCCGGGTTCTGCACATCCCATCCCAGCGCCTGGCGCAGCGCGGACTGCGCCACCGCGTCTTGCGGATACTGGCCGAGGATCTTCTCGCCCTCCGCCCGCGTTTTCGGAGCGTACGTCAGCACGCGCCCCAGGTCAATCGCATACTGCGGATCGCTGGGGTACTTCGCCATGAGTTTCCGCAGGCCATCGATAGCGTCGTCGCGGGTGGAAATGATCGCGGCTTCGGTGTCGTAGTAGGCCAGCGCCCAGTTGTCCGGTGGATGCGTGCCGAAGCTCTGGCGGTAAATCTTCAGCGCTTCTTCGTTATGGCCGTTTTTCGCCAGCTCCGCGGCCTGCTGCAGAAGCTGATTCTGCGTCTTGCTGCTGACCAGGCCTTCGATCTTCGCAATCTCCGGGCTGTTGGGATTCACCGCGCGCAGGCGCTCGATGTAGGTCTCCGCCTCTGCGTCGTTCCCGCTCAGCTTGGCCCAGCGCGCCAGCCCCGCCAGCGCCTCCTGATTGTTGGGATCGGAAAGAAGGATCTGCTGCCAGGTCTGCGCCGCCAGATCCAGATGCCCCGACTGTTCCTGCGACTGCGCCTTTTCAAGCAGCGTCGTTTCCGCCGCCGACTGCGCCCGCGCCGGCGCCCCGCTGAGGCAAAGAATCGCCCCCAGGCTTAAGCCCATCATCAGCGTGCGGAAGCTTCGGTTCATCGTTACTTCTTCCATATCACTGTGGGCCCTTCCGCGCGATCACCCGAAGGAGGTGGCACTATCCGCCCGGTGCCCCTCACTACCCCCAACCCTCCAGTAGCCCTCCCGGCGCTAACCCCCTGTGGGCCCTCGCATCTCCATCATCAGCCCTCTACTACCAATAAGCGCCGCCGCGCTTTCGCTCGCAGCCACCCCCGTATCCAGATGGCAAACACAAAACTGATCGCCAGCACCACCAGATCGACCATCCAGGGCACCTGCATGAACCACAAACCCACCGCAGTCCACCACGGCAGAACCCCGACGTGATACAGGTTGTTGCCGATACGATAGCTCTCGAAACGCGTTCCCTCGAGCAGCGCCACCGTGCCCGACACGGCGCTCGACTGCGAGCTCTCCAGAAACGCCTTGAGCATCGGTTCAGAATTGGCGGCGCTCTTCACATCGATCAGCACCACCGTCCGTCCGCTCGCGTACGGCGATTCGATTTCCTCGATCAGCGCATCGGGAACACCCGTCGTTCCGATCTCTCCCGACGACAGCTGATCGGTCGCCGGTATCTTCCACCACATGTTGTGGAACGTCGAAAAGAAGCCGCGCGTATCCTGCACCTTCAGGCTGTTGTCGCCGAACGTCACCGGCATCCCGCCGGCGAGCTTTCCCACCGCTCCATTGCTTTGCCCGGTCGTGATCACCAGGAAATCTTCGTTGGCGCCCGCCTGCAGCACATCCGGACCGGCCACCGTCACGCGAATCGCCGGATAGCCCGTCTCCGCGCCAAAATGCCCCATCATCGTCAGATAGGTCTCGACTTCCTGCAGCGACGGCTGATCCGGCAGCACAATCGTGGTCTGGCTCAGGTCCGCGTAGCGCGTAAACGGAAACCCCGCATTCGAGAACAACTCCAGATTTGGCATCGCTGCCCAGTGCGGCAGGCCGCGCAGATCGATATAGGAACTCCTGAGAATCGATCCCACCAGATTGGCGGGGACCGTGTCTTTGCAGTTGCCGCTCTTCAGCAGCTGAAACGTCAGCCGGAACTTCATCGAGTTGGAAAACGGCCGCAGGTTCACCACTGGAATCGCCAGATTGACCGACGTTTCCCTCGATGCTTCCTTGCCCGGGACCAGCGGCACCGAACCCAGGTACGCATCGTTCGACTCCACCTGCATGCTTGAGATAGGCCCGATCGGGATCGCGTTATACCGGTAATCCAGGTGCAGCAGCACATTCTGCGTATCGCCGTAGAACAGGTCGGGCGGCACGTGGTAGTACGTCGTCATCGGCTCGTTGCCGTCACCCTGCAGCGAATCCGACGAGCTGTAATTCCACAGCTGAATCTTGCCATCCGGTTGCTGCCAGCGCGGCGCATCGTCCGGGTTGCTCTTCGGCAAACGCAGATCCGTAATCGTTGAGGTCGAGCCCTGCAGTCCCGGCCAGCCCGTCGCCAGTGCCTGCGCTGCGGCCAGCGTCTGATCCGCGTCCGCGCCGGTTACGATCAGCACCTTCCCATACGGATCGACGGGATTCTTGCGCACCGCCACCGTCGGCGATTGCACACCCGGCAGGTTTAGTCCCGGCGGCATTGCGTTCGGGCCTTCCGCGATCAGCACCACGTTGCCCGTGGGCAGCGTTCCCACTGAAACAGGAAACCGCATCGCCCGATAATCTCCCAGCACTCCGAACCACGAACTCAGCACCCCGGCCGCTTCCAGCCCCGTGAGCGACGGCGTCGCTCCAAACACGATAGGAATCACGGGCGGCTTCGCCAGCTGCGCATCGAAAAAGGGCAGCGGCAGCTGCTTCAGATCGTCGGCCAGCGGCAGCAAATCCCCCTCAATCGCGATCCTGGTATTGAGGTCCACGTGCGCCCACAACGCCGAGTTCGTCGGGTCTTCGCACGTCTGCGCGTAGTGCCCGATAAACTCGAAGGTCAGCTGATTGTTCCGCACCAGCAGGTCGGCCGGAACCACCACATCCGACTCGATCACTGCGCCATTCGAAGGAGTCTCTGGAACGGGCAGCGTCGCGAACACCGTCCCGTTCAACATCACCTTCAGGTGACTCTGCGAAGGGATCAGGCTCGGCGAGAAGTGGTAGTACAGGTGCATCGACGCCTGCTTCACCACTTCGTTCTGGGGAATCGCGAAGTAAATCGTGTCGTAGGCGTCGGTGCCGCGCAGATTGATCGGCCCCGGCACACCCAGATCGAAAAGGTTCTGCTCCGTCCTGAAGCTTCCCGCCGCCAGCGTTGTCGCCTCCGCAGGGGCTGGCGCGGCAGCCGGTGCGGTTGCGTCGCTGGTCTGCGCCCTGGCTGTCGCACCCCATCCCGCCAGACCCAGCGCCAGCAGCAGAATTAGGCTCTCCGCCGTCAGCGGCGCCTTCTTGCTCTTGCTCTGCTGTCCGCCGCGGTGCGGTCTCATCGATGCAAACGCCATTCCTAATCCGCGAAACGCGATGCGAATGATCCGGCCCAGGCTCCGCAGCGGCTGATCCACCTCGCGAGATTCCCCCCATCCCAGCCAGGAATCGGCCCGCGAGAACAACACCATGGTCAGCATTTCTTCTTCCGGCACCGTCAGTGGATCGAACTGCAGGCGCAGCACGTTGTTCGCCAGCCCCACCACCGTTGCCGGCAGCTCGGCATCGCCCGTCCGCAGCGGAAAGATCACCTTCAGTGCCTCGCCGTGGTTGGCATGCATGCCTTCCAGCAGCTCCATCGCCAGGCCGCCGCTGGAAACGTCGATGGTCTGCCCCGGCACAATCCTGCTGTCGGCCATCTGCACGCGCACCGGCGCCGCGAAGTTGATGCGCACATGCTGCCGTGTCTGCCGCGCCTCGCGCGCTACCGCAACGCACACGCTCAGGATCACAATATTGAACGAGGTCCACAGCGCGTTGGTGATGATCGTGCCCGGATGCGTCCCGTCCCACAGCCATCCCAGCCCAGGCACGTGCAGGAAGCGCGGGATCACCATCAGCAGTCCCAGCGCGTTGAACGCCAGCAGTACGATGAACGGCTGCGCGATCCGCGCATCGAAAAACGTCTGCGTGACCAGGCCGCCCTTGCTCGTCACGTTGAACTTACCCGCCCTCGGATTGAACAGCGCCGTCAGCGTGGGCAGCAGAATGTACGGCGAAAGCACCGTCTCGTAAATTTCGTTCCAGAACGAGTGCCGATGGTAGCCCTGAATGCGGCTGTTCGTGACGCTCGACAGCGTGAGGTGGGGCAGCGCATAGGCCAAAATCGCGATCCAGTACCCCGGCACGTTCGTGAATCCGAAAATCAGATAAATCAGCGGCGCCGTCAGAAAAATCAGCCGCGGCAGCGCATACAGGAAGTGCGTCATTGCGTTGAAGTAGCACAGCCGCTGCGCCAGCGTCAGGTTCGGCGCGAACAGAGGATTCTCGATCCGCAGGATCTGGATCATTCCTCTCGCCCACCGGATCCGCTGCTTCACGTGCGCCGACAGCCGCTCTGTCGCCAGGCCCGCCGCCTGCGGAATGTTGATGTACGCCGTGTTCCACCCGCGCGTCTGCATGCGCAGGCAGGTGTGCGCGTCTTCTGTAACCGTCTCCGCTGCAATTCCACCGATCTCGTCCAGCGCTTCGCGCCGCAGCACCGCGCACGAGCCGCAGAAGAACGCGGCATTCCAGAAATCGTTGCCGTCCTGCACGATCCCGTAGAAGAGCTCGCCTTCGTTCGGGATCACCCGGAACTGCCCCAGGTTCCGCTCAAACGGATCCGGCGAATAAAAATGATGCGGCGTTTGCAGCATGCCCAGATTCGGATCCTTCAGGAACCACCCGACCGTCATCTGCAGAAAACTGCGCGTCGGCACGTGATCCGAATCGAAGATCGCCACATACGGCGAGCTCAGGCTCTTCAGCGCATGATTGATGTTGCCCGCCTTGGCCTGGATGTTGTCCCCCCGCGTCATGTAGCCGATCCCCGCCTCTACCGCGAATTCCCTGAACTCTTCGCGGTTTCCGTCATCGAGGATGTACACGTGCAGCTTCTCCGCCGGCCAGTCGATGTTCAGCGACGCCAGCGCCGTGTACCGCACCACGTTCAGCGGCTCGTTATAGGTTGGGATCAGCAGGTCGACTTCCGGCCAGTCCTCCGGATCGTCGGGCAGCGCCACCGGCGCCCGCCGCAGCGGCCACACTGTTTGCAGGAATCCCATGTACAGAATCGCGAACGCGTAGGCCTCCGCGCCCAGCAGCAGCAGGATGAAAAACACGTCCACCGGACCCCACTTCGTTCCTGGATCCTGGAAGAACGCGACGATGCTGCTCACCCGCCACCACCCGTAACGGAACGTGGCGAACATCGACAGCATCATCAGTGTCAGCGTGATCAGATAAGAATCCGAAACCCGGCTCAGCCAGATGCACAGCAGCAGGATCAGCAGCCCCAGCACCGCCTGTTGTGGCCACGACAGCGACAGCGAGCCGAAAAAGAACAGCACCACCATCCCGGCCGCGACCAGAACGATCCGCAGCAGCCGGAAAAAGGGCCCCTGTCCCGTTTCAAATCCCTGCCACATGTCGGCCTGGGTCATCGTTCGCTCCAGCGCACCCCGCGATGCCCCGCGCTCATCGCCGCCGACGTGTTGCGAATCCACGTCACCAGGCTCATGGTGTCTTCCGCAGCCGGTGAATTGGGCGCGTAGTCGAGCACCGTCATGCCTTCCGCCAGCGCTTCGCTCACTGCCGCGCTCCGGCGCACGGCAAAGGGCAGCAGCCGCTCACCCAGCAGTTGCCGCAAAGCCTCTCGCACATCCAGGTGCAGCGGCGAAGACGGATCGAACTGGTTCAGTACGAACCAGGCCTGCAGCGGCTTGCCGCTCAATCCCTCCTGATTGCGAAAAAATCCCTCCAGCGATTGCAGCGTCACCACCGACGCCATATCCGGAACCACTGGAACCAGCACCGTGGGCGCCAGCCGCGCGGCCTGCCGCAGCATCGCCCCCGATCCCGTCGCCACGTCGATCAGCACCCGGCTGGAGTCATGCGCCCCGCGCGTCATTTCCCTCCGCAGCAGATCGGGATCCGCCTCGTATCGCTCCGCTTCCAGAGTCAGCACCCGAATCGGCGGATCGCTCGTCCCTCCACTGAACGTGCGGACCACCCCAGGCTTGACTTCCCGCGCTCCAAAATAAAAAGGCAGCACCCCAAACGAACTCGTATCCGTCAATAGCACGCGTTCGCCGCGCGCCGCCAGACCCCGGCCCACCGCCGCCACCAGGCTCGTCTTCCCCACTCCGCCCGCCAGCGAGAAGATCGCCAGCACCGGAACCTGGCCTTCCACCCGGTCCGGCTGCGTGTCCTCCGGACTCCGCCCCAAAATCCCGCGCAGCGCATACCACCGTGCTGCGGTCCGCTCCTGCGACGGTTGCGGCGTCTCCGTCACCGGAACCTGCACCGGCGGCGATTCTCTTTCCGTCAGCCACGCGGGACGCACCGGCGGCCCTTCTTCCTGATCCGCCGCCCTTTCGGCGGCCAGCCGTTCCTCGCCACTGATTTCATCCCGAAGATACGGCGCCACCGCCAATCCGTAGCGCGGCGAGATGCCTGCATCACCAGCGGCCGGCAAGGTGCCCGGCATCCGCTCCATTTCCTCTGGTCTCTCCAGCCGCCGCTCGCTCGGAATTTCGTGGCGAACTGGCCCGGTCACCACCACTGGCGGACCTGCCCGGAGCAGATCTTCCCATCCGGGAGCTTCAACCCGTGGCACAGGCGCCTTCTGTGCTTCCTCGCGCGACACCCTCGCCCGTTCGGCCAGCGTCCGCTGGCGCATCTGTGCTCGCACCTGCTGGCGCGAGGCGCTGAAATCCCGGTATTTGGCTCCATGCAGGTTCGCCCAGGAATACAGCGTCGCGACGTCGTCCGCCTGCTCGCTGTTGTCCGGGTTACGGGCGCTCATCTCGTCCGGTTCCTGCTTCATCGCGTCATCACCTTCGCCTGAGCCCCGAAGCGCAACAGGAGCCCTCATCCCTGGTCGAATACCGCGTCTGACCGATGGCTGGCCCCGGACTTTACCACGCTGCTCCGCCGGGAAATTGCACGGCAATAGCACTTCATTGTTACTGTCGTCTTCTGGCCACCCGTCGGTGCTCCGCCCTGGGAAGGAAAGCACGTTTGCTGATCCGTCAACCTGATTCCTGCCAGGAAAACACTCTTAGAGTAGAAGTTCAACCAGGATAAATCTTTAGGCTTCTCTCGGACCATTCCTCTTCAGTAACCCAGGCTCCGTTACGACAGGGGCTCTAAGCCGAACAAAAGAGCCCTAAATACAGTGCACGGGTCCTCACCTGGCGGTCTGCTTCAGGCTCGCCTTCCTCTTTGCACGGCCGACCCGGGCTGTTAAATTCACGAGATGCTTTTTGCCCTCAGGCCGCCCCCGCGAAAGATGCGCTTCCTGCCGCTCATCGCCGCCACATACTTTATGGTGTCGGGTGGCCCCTACGGCATTGAGGACATCCTGGGCGGAGCTGGCTACGCCCGGGCCATCGTCATCCTCCTGGCCCTTCCGGTTCTCTGGAGCCTGCCCACGGCCCTGATGATTGGCGAGCTGGCCAGCGCCATCCCCGCCGAAGGCGGCTTCTACGCCTGGGTGCGGCGCGCCATGGGCCCGTTCTGGGGCTACCAGGAGAGCTGGCTCTCGCTTTCGGCCAGCATCTTCGACATGGCGATCTATCCCGCCATCTTTGTGAGCTACCTGGGCAAGTTCAACCCCGCGCTCACCGCCGGATGGCACGGATATGCGTGGTCCCTGGCCGTGGTCGTGCTGTGCTGCATGTGGAATCTTGGTGGCGCGTCCGCTGTCGGTGAAGGCTCCGTCTGGCTCTCGGCCCTCCTTCTCGCGCCCTTCGCTATCTTCGTGGCGCTCGGGTTTTGGCATGGATTTTCGAAGCACCCCGCGGTGCACTGGAATCTAACCGGCTCCGAACCTGCGCTCTCCACGGCGCTCCTGGTTGCCATGTGGAATTACATGGGCTGGGACAACGCTTCTACCGTCGCCCAGGAAGTCGAGAATCCGCAGCGCAACTACCCCATCGGCATGGTCGCCGCCGCCGCGCTCACCGCCGTCACCTATATCCTGCCCCTCCTGGCCATGGCGCTGGCCGGCATTTCCGTGCAAAGCTTCTCGACCGGCGACTGGATGATCGCCGCTACGTCGATTGGCGGCCCTCTGCTGGGGCTGGCCGTGCTGGCCGGCGGCGCTATTTGTGGCGTTGGCATGTTCAACGCCCTGATGCTCAGCTACACGCGGCTCCCCTTCGCCATGGCCGAAGACGGCATGCTGCCCAAATTCGTCGCGCGACGCAACCGTCGGGGTGTTCCCTGGGTCAGTGTGCTGTTGTGCGGCCTGGGATGGGCCCTCGCCCTCAATCTCAAATTCGAGAGGCTCATCTCCATCGATCTGATTCTCTATGGATCGAGCCTGCTCCTGGAGTTTGTCGCCCTCATCGTTCTGCGTCTTCGCGAACCCAGCCTCGAACGCCCATTCAAAGCCGGCAATCTGGCGTTTGCCTGTGCCCTGGGCGTAGGTCCCGCGGTACTCATCGGCTATGCTCTTTACGCATCGCGCGGTGAAAAACTCATGGGATCCATGTCCGCGCTGCTCTTCTCCCTGATCGTGGCGATGATGGGCCCGGTGCTCTACTGGCTCACCGCCGTTCCTCTCGCTCGCCGCCGCCTGGCGGCGGCTCCGGCTGCGGATTGAGCGCGCCTCTGCTGTATTCACCTGGAATCTGGTGTGAGTTCGTAGCTTAGTTGGTAGAGCAACGCCCTTCTAAAAACTGCATTTCGACGCATCCAGATGCGCGTAACAGCGATCCGGCAGAGAGTGGCGATTGTCAGGGTCGTGTCACAAGGAAGAAAAGTAACAATTGGATAGGAATCAAAATCCAGCGATAGCTCCTTGTTTCGATTGAGGGGCATGCGGTCCATGAGCGCGACCCGCGGCGATGCGGTTTGGATAGCGGCAAACAGCCGGACGTGCAGAAGTGGGGCGATTCACTTGACAGACGGACGAGTAGGGACTAAAAAAGCGTAAATACGAAACAAGAGGAAATCAATCAATGTTTCGTATGCAATCTGGGAGGCTTTAATGCGCAGGAACTGTTGGCTCGCGCGCGCGGCTCTGCTGGCGATCCTGTTCCCTGGTTCGCTGGTATTCGCGCAATCGACGAACGAAGGAGTGCTGGCCGGGACGGTCAGCGACGTCAGCGGCGCGGTGATTCCAGGGGCGACGGTTACCCTGACCGATGTCGGGACGAACATCGCGCGGACCATGCAAACCAACGGCCAGGGAGATTATTTCTTTCGCGCACTGCCGCCCGCAACCTACAAGATGGTGATCGAAGCGAAGGGATTCGGAACCGTCGAGCAGGACAAGATTGTGCTGACGGTCAACCAGCAGGCCACGCTGAATACAACGCTGAAGCCTGCGAGCGAATCGATCAACGTCACCGTGCATGCGATTCCGGTGCTGCTGGACTCAGAAGATGCGACGCTGGGGACCGACGTGAACAGCACGTATCTCGTGCAGATTCCGCTGATGAGTCGCGACTCGTTCGGACTGACGTTTCTGGCGGGCGGCGTGACAGAGGCGACGGGTTCTGGCACGCAGGATTCGTATCCGAGCGGAACCAACTTTGTCTCGAACGGGCAGCGGAACGCGACGGCGGACATCCGCCTGGACGGCGATCTGCTGAGCGCGCCGGAACAGGGCGAAGGCGGCACGACCAACGTCTACTACCAGCCTTCGGTAGAGGCTCTGCAGGAATTCAAGGTGGAGAACAATAGTTTCTCCGCCGAGTACGGGAACAACGGCGGCACGGTGGTGAATACGGTGATGAAGTCGGGGACCAACCAGTTCCACGGCAGCGGCTGGTGGTATGGGCAGCGGGCGGCGTTCGACGCACGCGACTTCTTCAACACCGGGCCGGTGCCGGATCACCAGCAGGATCAGTTTGGCTTCACGCTGGGCGGCCCGATCAGAAAGGATAAGACCTTCTTCTTCGGCGATCTGTCGATCGTGCGGGACCGGGAGCCGGTGAACATTGTGGCCACGGTGCCGACCGAGGCGGAGCGCAACGGCGACTACTCTCAGACGATGGCGTATGACGACAACGGCAATCTGGTGCAGAACCAGATTTTCGATCCGTTCACTACGGACGCCAACGGCGACCGGACGGCCTACAACGGCAATATGATTCCGCAGGGCGAGTGGGACCCGGTGGGGCAGGCGATTCTGAACCTGTATCCGAAACCCAATCAGCCAGGCGATGCGGGGATTGGAACGAACAATTACCGCGATGTGGTCCTGGCCGCGTCGAACAGCCAGCAGTTCGACATCAAAGTCGACCAGAACTTCAGCTCGCGCTCGCGGCTGAGCGCCCGCTACAGCTATCAGCACAACGACGGCAGCACGCCGGGCATCTTCACCGACGACATCTTCAACGACGGCCTCAACTACAAAGGCTCGTTCTACAACGACGGGCTGGAATACACGTTCACTCCGACGGCGAATACGGTGTGGGTGAGCCATTTCGGAATCGACCGGGTCTCGCAGCCGTCGTACACGAAGACGCCGGATCCGACGACGATCGGATTCCCCTCGTATCTGGACGACGCGAACGGGATCCCCCGCATGCCGTCGATTCTGCCGAACGATTACGGAGACTATTCGCGGTTCACGCCGCTTTACAGCCAATGTTGCGTGGACACGAAGTTCGCGCATACGCTGCTGGATTACTCGTCGAGTTTCTCGTGGACGCACCGGCAGCACAACTTCAAGTTCGGCGGCGAGCAGCGGATTTTCTACAACAACTTCGATCAGCCGAACTATCCGACGGGGTTCTTCAGCTTCGACCAGACGGTGTCGTCGGAAAATCCCTATGACACGGTGGGCGGAACCCAGGGCAATTCGTTTGCAAACATTCTGATCGGCTACGGCGACACGGGCGGCATCAACGTGCAGCCGGCGGTGGCGGATATGTCGCGGGAGACGGCTTTCTACGCCGAGGATAGCTGGCACATCGCACAGAAGCTGACGCTCGACATCGGCGTGCGCTACGAGTGGAGCACGCCATACGCGGAGCGCCACAACTACGTCGAGTTCAGTGATTTTACAGTGAGCAGCGGGCAGGCGGTTCCGGGACTGAGCGCCTATCAGCCGGGCATGGATAGCCCGCCGGGATCAACCATTTTCGCCAGCAACAGCATGCGCACGGCGCCGGTGGACCGGAACAATGTGGCGCCGCGGCTGGGCTTCGCCTGGCAGATGAATCCGACCACGGTGATGCGGGGCGGCGCGGGCATCTACTACGGGCTGAACGTGGCGACGAACTTCCAGTATCCGGGACCGGCCTTTGCGGCGAGCCCGTCGGTGTTCTTCAGCAAAGATAACTACCAGACGCGCTTCGCGACGCTGGAGAATCCGTTTCCGGGCGGCATTCCGCAGCCCCAGGGCCAGCAGTACGGCAAGCTGGCCGACTGGGGGCTGGCCGACGGGAACAATCTCGACCTGGAGCCGGCGCGCAACGCGGAGATTTACCAGTGGAACTTCGGCATCCAGCACGCGTTTCCGTGGAAGATCGTGCTGGGCATCGACTACTCGGCGAATCGGTCGACGCATCTGCCGTGGGGCGGCTACAGCAGCACCAGCAATCGCAACTTTATCCACTCCGACATTCGGCGCCAGTACACGAGCGATCAGCTGAGCGCTCTGGTGGACAATCCTTTCCAGCCGCTGTTCAGCGGGCCGGGCGCGATCTTCAACGAGCCGGAGTCGCGCTACGGCGACGACCAGCTGCCGCTGATCAACCTGCTGCGTCCATATCCGCAGTACGACGGCGTCTTCTCCGGGCTGCCGAAGCTGGCGGCGGAGTCCTGGTACAACTCGATGCAGGTGCGGTTCCAAAAGCGCGAGAGTCAGTATTTGTCGTTCGAGGGCAACTACACCTGGGCCAGGGCGGAGGACGATTCGTCGGTGGGCTTCAACGCCTTTGTCGGATATCTGGACACCGGCAACCCACAGGAGCTGGACAACCTGAAGGCCGAGTGGTCGATCAGCGCGAACGATGCGACGAACCGGCTGGTGGCTGCAGTGGTGGCAGACTCGCCGATTGGGCGCGGCCGCGTGATCGGCGCGAACATGAACCGCGTGGTGGACTACTTTGTCGGCGGGTGGCAGGGCTCGACCCTGATCACCTATCAAACGGGAACGCCGATGCCGATCACCATGGGCAGTCCGCGCCTGGCCGACGGCAACCAGCGGCCGGACGTGTCCTGCTCGCAGGTGAAGACGGGGATCAGCATGCACAACGCGGCGTACACGCAGCAGCCGTATCTGAACCAGAACTGCTTTACCGATCCGGGCGATCAGCAGCCGGGCAACGCGCCGCGCTACTTCTCGAATATTCGCGGCGACAGCATCCGGAACTTCGATGTGTCGTTCATGAAGTCGCTGACCCTGCCGCGGGAGAGCCGCATGGAGTTTCACGTAGACCTGTTCAACTTCACCAACACGCCGCGGTTTGCGTTTCCGGACTTTGGCTATCAGGACGACACGTTCGGTATCGTGAGCTCGACCGCGGCCGGCTACACGCCGCGCCACCTGCAGTTCGGCGCGCGCTACCAGTTCTGACCTTTTGACTCTGTGCGGGGCCGCTGCCGGCTCCGCCCGCCCTCTCTTCTCTCACGAACATTGAGGTGCCTCTATGTCCGCTGCCTCCCGTGCATTCGTCCGCAAAACGGCTTTGGTTGTTGCTCTCGGATTGACCTGCAGCGCGGCTGCGGTGGCGCAGCAGTTTGACGGGCCGGCGCGCGCCTGGATGCGCAAGGTGCGGATCGCCGCCTGGCCGCTGACGCCCACCAACGCGCAGCAGATCGTACAGCAGGCGGAAACCAGCGGCGTCTACGGCATCGAGGTGGACAACGACATCGAGGGGCGTTACGAGAGCTTTCTCGATCCCACTGAAAAGCTGCAGGCGATCCGGTTGGTGGCGGAAGCGGCGCACAAGGCGGGCAACAAGGCCTTCGTCTATATTGCCGGGACCGAGTGCATCTCGCTGAACGCGGACGGGCCGCACACCCTGGCCAGGGAGCATCCCGACTGGCTGCAGCGCAAGATCACCGGGCAGCCGGCGATCTTTGGAGCGAAGTCGGCGTTCTGGATCCGGCCGGGCGAAGAGGACGTGTGGGTGAGCCCGTACGCCGAGCCGTGGCGGAAGATTTACATGCAACGCATCCGGCAGATCGCTGCGACCGGCATCGACGGGATCTATGTCGACATTCCTTACTGGATGACACACTTCACGGGATGGGAAGATAGCTGGGCGAGCTTCGACGACGCGACGGTGGCGGCGTTTAAGAAGGCCACGGGACTCGACGCGCGCAAGGACATCAAACTCGACGATCCGGACGATCCTGGCTTCCGCCAGTGGATCGACTTCCGCATTCAGACGATCGACGATTTTCTGGCGGAGATCCGGAAGAATGCGGTCTCGGCGAATCCGGACATTGCGCTGATTCCGGAGATTTATCCAGGCATTGAGGAGGCGGCGCCGCGGGTCGGCTCGGATGTCTACCAACTCTATCCGGTGGTCGATGCGATCGCGCACGAGTACGAGTTCGGCGACGCCGAGGATCACACCGCGGCTTCGCGCTCGCCCTTCGACTGGTTCAATTACCAGATCGGGATGCGGAGCTTCCGCGCCTTCGCGGGCGAGGCGAAGCCGACATGGATTTTGAACTACTCGTGGGACGGCGCGAAGAACGTGCAGCCGCAGCCAGCGATGCTGTCGCTGGCGAATTCCGAGCTGACAGCGGGGGCGAATTTCTGGGATGCGCGCGGGCATGTGATGTCGGGCTCGAACGACATGCCGACGCGGAAGCAGATCTTCCACTGGATCGCCGCGCACGAGGACATCTTCGGCGCCCAGCGGCAGCCGGAGGGCGAGACGGGCGTCTATTTCTCCGACACGACGCGGAACTACTATCCCAGGGAATTCGTCGCGGGCTATCGCGGCGTGCTGCTGATGCTGCTGCAGAATCACGTGCAGTTCCGGATCGTCACGGCGCGAACCCTGGACGCGTTTCGCGGCAAGGTGCTGGTGCTGCCGGATGTGCGTGTGCTGAGTGAGCAGGAAGCAGCCGGCGTGAAAAGCTTTGCGGACGGCGGTGGCCACGTGGTCCTGACCGGGAAGACGGATGCGCGGCTGGATGGGTTGAAGGAAGCGAAGCGGTTTCCGGATCAGCCGGAGATCCGGTACCTCGACACGGCGCAGAAGGACTTCTACGCAGTAAGCCCGGCGAGTGAGGCAGACCTGCTGCATGCGATCGCGACGGAAAGCGATGTCCAGGTCAGCGCATCGCAGAACGTTGTCGTCCACGAGGCGCGCGTGAATGGGCGGACGACTCTGTTCCTCGCGAATTTCTCCGGGCTGCAGGCGGGGCAGAACGAGACGCCGGCGGAGCAGCGGGGCATTCGCGTGACAGCCCAGGCCGCGCTGGGAAAGAAGCTGCACTGGCTGCCGTTTCTGGGTACGGAGACGACGGTGGAGGGCCAGGCCTCCGGCGATGGGACCAGCTTCACGCTGCCGGCGCTGGAACGCGGCGGCGTGGCATGGTTTGAGTAATGGCGGCGAGTGGTCAGGGCGCCTTGCGGCCCCTGAACCTCGCTTATCGACCGTACAGGCCGCTCACTGCGACTCGGAATCTCCCGGTGCGGATTCGAAGGTTCGAACCTCGAAAGGCGCCAGCGAGATCACGGTGTGATGCCGGTCGAGCCGGACGGGCGCTGCGCCGGACTTGCCAAAGGGGTCGGTCGCCATGCCGCTGACGTTCGCGCCGCGCGGTACTTGCAGTGCGGACTCCAAATCCAGAGTGAAAGACTGCGGCTTATCGGATGGATTGCGCAGGGTGACGATCCAGCCCTTCGGATTCCAGGCGGCCCAGCCGTAGACCTGGAGCCGGCCTGGATCGCCGCCGATCCAGTGGTTATCGACGAGGATGTCCGCGTTGCGCCGTGCCCACCTGGCAGCGTGCGCCAGAGTGTCCCAGTCGGCGGAGGTTAGCAGCGACGGCGTGATGTACATCTCCTGCAGCTGAGTGCCGGTGGCGAAGTAAGAGTGGACCTCGTCGGAGAAATCGTTGCCGGGATCGGAGCTGAGACGGTCGGCGAGCTTCGCGTAGATGAGGCCGTGCAGCATGAGCGAGTTGATGGGGAAGAGCGGGCCGCGCTGAACGGTGTCCCGGTACGTCTGCTCGTCGCGGTAGGTGATCCACTGCTGGCGTGAGGAGCCCACGCCGGCAAAGCCGTCATCGTCGCCGCCGCGCCAGATCGAATCGGCGTAGAAGAGCCAGAACGGCGAGGGGTAGGTGCCGGTGGTGAGATTGATGAAAATAGCGGGCTTGTGCTGGCGGATGACCTGGATGAGATGGATAGCGGCGTCGAAGTCGCTGTCAAAGGCGCTGCCGGGGAAGACGCGGTCGGCGTTGCCGGTGCCGTCGATCTTGAACTGGTTCACATGGTAGCGGTCGACCATCTCGATGAAGGCCTGCTCGAAGCGCTGGTAGTACTTCGGGCCGGAGAGCGCGTAGCCGTCCTTGATGATCTCGTAGCCGTGCGCGCGGCCATAGGCGATGCGTTCCTGGCGCCGCTGGTCGTAGCCGCCCCAGGGCGAGAACCAGACACCGACACCGGCGTGGATCTGCTCGGCAGCGGCCGCGGTCTTCGTGAAGCCGTCAGGGAATCCGCTGTTGAAACCCCACATCGAGCTCGGATTGTCCCAGCCGTCGTCGAAGAGGAAGGAGTTCATTTCCACGTGTCGCTGGTCGACGAGTTCCCGGCCAAACGCGTGGATGCGATCGATGGCGTCGGTCTCGTTGTAGGCGCCGCCGTAGGCGATGTCGAACCAGGAGTTGTAGTGGAGGAAGGGTCTGTAGGCGCGGGGGCGCTCGCTCTCGATGTAATGGAGGAATGCGCGGCGCATCTGTCCGGCCGCGGCAACGCCCACCACGGAAGAATAGGTCGTGCTTTGACCGGCGCGGAGCGGCAGAACGCGGGCGAGAGATGCGATGACATGATCTCCATCGACACGGCTGGCAGAGAGCGGATGCTCGAACCCGAAAAACATGCCGTCGTCGATCACCGGCGAACCGCGGACTGTGCCGGAGACGTGAGCACCAGGATCGGTGAAGTCGAGCATGTGCACCTCGGCGACAGCGGCGTCCGCCGATGCGTGCAGGGTGAGCTCCTGGCGGAAATAGCCGGCGTGCTCCCGCATCAGCAGACACCAGTGCAGCGTTCCGGGGAAATGTGAGTCGGAGAAGCCGGCACAGATGCGGCGTCCCGGATCATGGCTGGCGGCGGATCCCTCGGGCAAGTCGCTTGCGGAGGGCGCTCCCATCTTCATCGCCGAAGACCGAAGCACTGCTCCGTCTTTCAGGGTCAGGACGAAGGCTTCGGGGAGGTCGAGGGTGCGGGAGAAGAGCGCATTCGTGACGTGCAGCCCGGGAAAATGTCCCTGACCTGCGCGGAGTTCGACGGAGATGCCCTCGCCCTGCAGGCGCAGGTCGCCCTGAGAGCTGGCGGGCTGCGCGGAGCAGGCCGGCAGGCAGGCGGCAGAGAGCACGAGCGGGAGACAGAAGCGAATCAGGGTGCAGCGTGTGCTGATCAAAATGCGTCCTCGATGGTGGAATCAGCCGCACGCCTGCCACGCATCAGCAGGTAGACGAGCAGGCCGACGATGATCCAGACGGCGCCCAGCAGCTTGGCGTTGCGGCTGAGATTGAACCAGATGAAGGTGCAGATGGCGATGCCGGCAAGCGGAATGGCGGCAGGGAAGTGGACCTTCTCGCGCGAGCGGAACTTGTAGTGGATGAACGCCGCGGCATTGACGCCGATGAAGGCGATGAAGGCGCCGAAGTTGAGCAACTCCGCACCCTTCTCGTAGGTGAGCAGAAACGAGCCGCCCAGGGTGATGAGACCCAGCAGCACCACGTTGTTGCGCGGGATGTTGTTCCGGACGCTCACCGCGCCAAAGAAGCCGCGCGGCAGAGCGTTGGCACGGCCCATGCCGTAGAGCAGACGCGACGCGCCGAACTGCGCGGCAATGCCGGAGCCGAGATTGGCGATGAGCAGAGTGGCGTTGAGCAGCTGGAAAAGGAAGTGTCCGCCGACGCGGAGGGCGACCTGGACGTAGGCGGTGTCGACGATGTTCTCAGGGAAGGGCACGGCAGCCGGCCAGGAAAGCTGCGCCACGTAGACTTCCACGGCGGAGAGCAGACCGATGGCGAGGCAGGTGAGCACCGTCGCCAGCATGATGTTGCGCCGTGGATTCTCCACCTCCTCGGACATCGTCGAGATACCGTCGAAGCCGATGTAGGTCAGGACGGCGAGCGAGGTGCCATGCAGCACGAGGTGCGCGTTGAAGCGCGCTGGATCGTAGAACGGCACGAGCCAGGCGTAGCCGGTGGGACGCGCGACCAGGGCGATGTAGCGGATGGCGTAGCCCAGAAAGACGACGACGACGATGCCCATCCCCAGAGCGAGCAGAGCGTTCACGCGGCTGGACGCCTGGACGCCCAGCAGATTGAGTCCGGTGAGGAGAATAACGAAGGCGAGCACCCATGCCGCATAGGGGACCTGCGGCAGGATGTTCTGTGCGGCGGCGCTCGACCAGATCACGCAGATAATCGGGTTCAGCATGTAGTCCATCAGCATGGACCAGCCCACGACGTAGCCGGCCATGGGATGGATCTCGTGCCCGACGTAGGTGTAGGCGGAGCCAGCGCTCGGATAGATGCGCGCCATGCGGCCGTAACTGACGGCGGTGAGAAGCATGGCCACCATGGCGATGAGGATTGTGGTGACCACGTGCCCGCGCGCTGCATTGCTGACCACGCCGTAGATGCCCATGGGCGCGGTGGGCTGAATGATGATGATGCCGTAGAGGATGAGGTGACGGAGCTTCAGCGCGCGTCGCAGGCCGGAGCCGCTTGCCGGATTCGTAATCGTCGGTGACTCCAGGGGGGCCTCCTGTGCTCGCCGGACTACACCGCGAACGGGAATGCGTGCTGCCGGAGAAACTCTTCCCGCAGCGCCCGATTGCGAAACGCCTCAGTGCCGCCCGGGCGCTGGGTGGAAAGAGCTCCGGTGACGTTGCCGGCCCGGCCGCAGGTCTCGAGATCGGCGCCACGCAGCCAGGCGGAGAGAAAACCTGCGTTGAAGGTGTCGCCGGCACCGATGGTGTCGACTGGTGACACGCGCACGGAAGGGACGGTGATGCGCTTCGAGCCTCGCTGGATCAATGAGCCGCGCGAGCCACACTTGACCGCGATGAGCGGCACCTGCGCACCCAGGACATCGAGTGCGGCCTCGACCGTGTCGCGGCGGGTGATGCGGCGAATCTCGTCCTCATTGGGCAGCAGCAGATCCACATATGGCAGCAGCTCATTGAGGACGCCATCCCACTGGTCGTTCGGATCGTCGTTTGTGTCGAGCGAAATCGTCAGGCCGCGCTGCTTCAGCGTGCGGAAGAGGTCCGGCAGGCCGGCGTGCAGGCCCTGCTGCAGGAAGAGCGACGACAGGTGGAAGTGCGGCGCGGAACAAAGGTAGTCGAGATCGAGGTCAGCACAGGTCATTTCGAACATGATGCCGGGATAGGTGAGGATCCGCCGCGTTGGCCCGTGATGGAGCAGAAGGGTGACGCCGGTCTTGCTGCCGCCAGCCGAGCGGATTGCACGCGAGAGGTCGACCTGGCTTTCGGCCAGGCGCTCCATGGCGATGCGCCCCATCTCATCGCCGCCGGCGCGGGTGATGAAGCCGGTCCGCACGCCGAGCAGCGAGACATTATGAGCGAGGATCGCCGAGGAGCTGCCGAGCGTCAGCTCGAAGTTGCTGGCGAGCATCTCGCGATCGAGCGGGATGGCTTCAGGAAGTCCGTAGAGGATGAGGTCGAGGTTGACTTCTCCGGCGATGGTGAGGTCGAAGTGCGCCATGCAGTCTGTGCTTCCAGCGGTTCCTGAGGGAGGCTTTTCTGAGATTCCGTATTATTACCATTCTTTTCTGATCGCCCGCAACGGGTTTAGGTCGAAATCGGGGGCCGGAACGGCTCTGCGAACCCAGCGCTGCGCTTTATTCCCTCATGTTTGCCCGATGATACGCTTATTCATGGACTGAGCCGTGCCTTGACACCGGGCGCGAAACCGACTACTCTGCGATACCGGATTGATCCATAAACGAAATTAAACGAAATTCTGCAGCCGGAGGATTACCCCGTGAAAGACGACGGAGGACGACGTGGCTGCCACCTTGCCGGGAGCCTGCTGTTGGCCGCAATGGTGGCCGGTTGCGCGGCCTCGGGGAGTGCGCAGACTTCGGGATTGCGGGTCCAGGTTGCGTCCGATGGCCGGTACAGCCTCGGCGTGCCGGGCGGGGGGCGCTTTGCTCTCATTGCCGGGGTGGCGGCACAGGTCGAAGGCCGCTGGCTGCACGCCGCGGATTATCCGCATATCGCAGTGCATCAGACTGAGGCGCAGACCGAGCTGGGCGCAGCGGCGGTGTGGGAGGTGACTGCGTCGGGTCTGGCAGGAGCGCCTGCGCTGGTTTACCGGTTGCGCGTCGATCGCGATGCGCCCTTTGCCGATGTGCAGGTCACAATCGAGAACACGACCGGGCACGCGATTCATGTCGAGGCGATCCGCGACGTGGACGCGAGCGGGGCTGACGGGGTGAACCTCGACGGCGCGGCAGCGCAGGACCGCGTACTCTCGGACAGCTTCAGCGAAGACCGGCCGGCGATGCAGATTCACGGTCTGGCTGACGCACCGTATCAGCGGCCGGAGCGCATGCATCGTGCCGTCGGAAGCCAGCTGATTTACAACCGCCAGAGTAACGAGAGCCTCTTCGTCGGCGCGCTTACTTCTGACAAATTTATGACGATTCTGCGTCTCCACCTCGCCGCGGGCGCCGCGCCGGAGATTACCTCGTACGATGTCGAGTCGACCGGGACAACCGAACTCGAGAAGGAAAACTCCCTGCAGAATTCGCCGGCTGAGGATCAGATTCCATTGAGCCTCGAGGTACGCGCCGGCGGTCACGTCGATTCCGAACGCGTGCTGCTCAGCGTGAGCCGGGACTACCACCATCAGCTCGAAACCTATGGATCGCTGATCCGCCAGATCCACCATCCCCGCGTCGCGCCGCCGCTCATGGGCTGGTGGAGCTGGACCGCCTTTTACTTCGGCTTGAACGAAGGCGCGGCACTGACAAATGCGCAGTGGGAGTCCGAGCACCTGCTGCCGCTGGGCTACAGCGTGTTCCACATCGACGAGGGCTACCAGTACGCGCGCGGCGAATACACCTCGCCCAATGCCACGCTCTTTCCGCAAGGGCTGACGCCGCTTGAATACAGGGTGCGTGGCCTGGGTCTGTTGCCTGGCATCTGGACCGCTCCCTTCGAGGTTTCAGAACGGGCATGGATTTATCAGCATCATCGCGACTGGCTGATCAAAAACGCCAAAGGGGAGCCGATCCCGGCGGGCAACGTGGTGGATGGGAAAGACACCCTCTACATGCTGGATGTGACCAATCCTGGCGCTGCCGATTATCTGCGCCGGACTTACGCCAGGCTCGTTCACGAGTGGGGCATTCACTACATCAAGCTCGATTTCATGGACGACAGCGCGATCGAAGGCAACCACTACAAGCCCGGCACCACTGCCATGGAGGCGCAACGCATCGGCCTCGGCATTATCCGCAAGGCCGTCGGCGATGATGTTTTGCTCGATAAGGACGGCAGCGTGATGCTGAATCCTGTCGGCTTTGTCGACTACGGTCGCATTTCGCAGGACACCGGCCACACCTTCGACGCGACGAAGGAGGCCGAGCCAGGCATCGCCGCGCGCTACTACATGAACCGCAATTATTTCGTCGCCGATCCCGACGCCTTCGCCGTCTCCACGCAGACCATCGCCGACCAGAGCTGGCACGAAGGCCACAAGCCGGCGACCCTGGACGAAGCCCGCGCGGCCATCGCGCTGGCCGCTGTAACCGCGGGGATGTTTGAGATCGGCGATAATCTGCCAACGCTCGAGCACGAGACGGATCGGCTCGCACTCATTGAAAATCGGGACCTCATCGACATGGTTCAGCTCGGCCGCTCGTCCACGCCGATCGATCTGATGGACTACCGCGAGCAGGATCAGCAGCCGACCATTTTCTTTTTGAAGGAATCGCCGCGGCAGAGCATTCTGACGGTCTTCAACTGGACGAAGCAGCCGGTCGAGCGGACGATTGCTCTCGATCGCATCGGGCTGCCCACCGCCGCGTCGTATTCTCTCTCGGACGTGCTGGAGAAGAAGGATCTGCCTGGGTTGACGGGTGGAGAGATCCACCTCACCATTCCGGCCGAGTCCGTAAGGATGGTGAAGCTCATCGACAGCAGCGTCGCCGTGGGCGCACCGGAAATCCGCATCGATGCACCTGACCACGTGGCGTCCGGTGAAACCCTCCGCCTCTCCGCCGAGCCGGTGAGCGGGGACCCCCCGGTTGCCTGGTCGTGGGCGTTCGGGGATGGTGTTACTGCGAGCGGCCCAAAGACGAGTCACGCCTGGACTGATTCCGGTGACTACACCGTCTCTGTGACCGCGCAGGGCCTCGGTGGCGAAAAAGCGCAGAAGCAGGTGCGGGTCCACGTCACCGGAACAATGTCGACGCGATTCAATCCCGCGGAAATCCGTCGGCTGCCATGACAGGGGAATCGATGGCGGATGCCTCAGGGAGTCGCTATGATGCGGCATGAAGAACCGGCCGGCAACGGCAAGGCAAGCGACCGCGCAATGGCAGGAACATCCGCCCCGGCGGACAGGGAGCCGAACGACAGCAGCCAAATGCTGATCGACGAACGGCGCCGGCATATTCTTTCTCTGGTCCACAGTCAGGGCCGCGTGCTGGTTGGAGAGCTGTCGCGCACACTCGGCATCTCGCAAATCACCATCCGTAAAGATCTCGAGCACCTGCAGTCGCGCGGTCTCGTTCAGCGCACCCACGGCGGAGCATTGCGGCTGCTGTCCGGCGCGCTCTTCGATCCCTCGCTCCAGGAAAAGCAGAAGTTGCACTCACAGGAGAAGGTTCGCATCGCCGAAGAAGCCGCGCGCATGGTTCAGGAGGGCCAGTGCGTGATGCTCGATTCCGGCACGACAACCACCGCCGTGGCGCACGCCCTGAAGCGCTTCTCACAGCTCACGCTGATCACCAACGCTGTCAATATCGCCGCCGACCTCACCAGCACGAACTTCGAGGTAATTCTGATCGGTGGCACGCTGCGCAGAAACTCGTTCTCGCTGGTGGGCCCGCTCGCTGAAGACGTGCTCGAGGAGATCCACGCCGACATTCTCTTCCTCGGTGTCGACGGCTTCGATGTGGAGACTGGCATCACCACGCCGAATTTCCTCGAGTCGCGCGTGAACCGGGCGATGGTCAAGGCATCGCGGCGCGTGGTCGTCGTCTGCGACTCGACCAAGTTCGACAGGCGCAGCCTTTCGCGCATCGCGCCCACCTCGGCGGTTCATTGCGTCATTACGGACTCGAACCTGCCTCACGAGACGGCAGAGGGGCTCCGCAATCAGAAAATCGAAGTCATTTTGGTTTAGCAGGCAGGACATGGCGTCCACAAAGAGCAACGAAGATCGAGACCAGTTTGTCGCCCTTGTCACAGCGACCGCGGAAGTGACGCTGCCCCTTGGAGAGTTCCATCCCAAATCGATGCTGGTCACGCCGGAACACTTCATCGAGCGCGGCCGCTTCCCCGTCATCGATTACCACAACCATCTGGACTCGGTAGAGCCTGAGGATGCGCTGCGCGTGATGGATGCGTGCGGCATCGAGAAGATCGTCAACATCACCATGAAGACCGGCGATGCGGCGCTGGGGATGATCGACAAGTTTCAACGAGCCGATCCGCAACGCTTTGCCACGATTGGATGGATGGACTGGTCGGAGGTGGCGAAGCCGGACTTCGTGGAGCGCGCCTGCCAGACGCTGGAGCGGCTGGTGGAGCGCGGCGCAGTCGGCATCAAGTTCTGGAAGGACCTCGGCCTGACCGTGCGCGACGGCAGCGGCGCGCTGTTGCGCATCGACGACGCGCGGCTGGCGCCCCTGTTCGACCAGGCCGCCGCTCTGAACATTCCCGTGATGTTTCATACCTCGGATCCGGATGCGTTCTTCCTGCCGATCGATCCGCACAACGAACGGTATGAGGAGCTCGTGGCACATCCGGACTGGGGTTTCTACGGTTCCCAGTACTCAAAGCGCGAGCTGCTCGACCAGCGGGACAGGGTGATCCTGCGCCATCCGCGGACCACTTTCGTTTGCGCGCACGTGGCGGAAAACGGCGAACATCTGGCGCGCGTGGAGCGGCTGCTGGAGACGTGCCCCAACCTTTATGTCGACATCAGCGCACGGGCCTCGGAGCTGGGACGGCAACCCTACACGGCACGCCAGTTCTTTCTCCGCTTTGCCGATCGCATTGTGTTCGGTTCCGATCTGCTGCCGGAAGAAACGATGTACCGGCTCTACTTCCGCTTTCTGGAAACGGCGGATGAATATTTCGAATATCCATCGCACGCATCGCGCCAGGGCCGATGGAACATCTATGGTCTGCATTTGCCGGACGAGGTGTTGCGCAGGGTTTACCGGGAAAATGCGCTGCGGCTCCTCCAGGGGTTGCAGCCGGAGAGAGGAAGATCGGCAGCGACCGCTGGATCCGAGCCGACACCCAATCGATGAATGGATCGCAGGGAGATGGAGCGGCCTACCGACGGCTGCTGACGGCGTTTTCGGGACTGGGCGGGTTGCTGTATGGCGCGGACATCGGCATCATTGCCGCCGCGCTGCTGTATCTGAGCAAAACCGTCGACCTTTCCCTTGAGCAGACGTCTCTGGTGGTGGCCGCGGTGCTGGGCGGCAGCATGTTTTCGTCGCTGGCATCGGGTGTGCTCGCCGATTGGGTGGGGCGCAGAAAAATGACGATTGTGAGCGGGGTGATGTTCCTTGCCAGCATCATCGTCATCGTCACGTCGCACGGATTCACGGGGCTCTTTCTGGGACGGCTGCTGCAGGGCATGAGCGGCGGCGTGATTGCTGTGGTGGTGCCGCTCTACCTGGCGGAATGCCTGAGTGCCAATGAGCGCGGCCGCGGGACGGCGCTCTTCCAGTTCATGCTCACTCTGGGCATTCTCATTGCGGCGTTCATTGGATGGACCTACACGCGCGGCGCGGAAACAGCGATTGCGCAGGCGGCGGGTAACGCGGCGCTGATCCGAGCTGCCGAGGATCATGCGTGGCGTGGCATGTTCCTGACGGTGATCTACCCGGGTATCCTTTTCTTTCTGTCGTCCCTTTTTTTGAGCGAAACGCCCAGGTGGCTGTTCCGGCGCGGCCGGATGACAGAAGCGCGGGCGGCTCTGCGGCGCGGATTATCGGAGCAGGAAACTGCGATCGCCTGGCAGGAGATGGAGGACCTGGCGCGCGCGCAGCGAAGCCGCCGCGAGCCGCACCGGCGATTCGCTGTGGCGAAGGAAGTATGTGGTGCCGTTTGTGCTGGCCTGTGCCGTGCTGGCGCTCACGCAGACCACGGGCATCAATTCGATTCTCAGCTTTCTCGTGATCATTCTCCGCCAGGCCGGCATGACAGCGCGCCTCGCGACTCAGGGCGATGTGGCGGTGAAGCTGCTGAACTGCGCGATGACGCTGGTGGGTGTGGCGCTGGTGGACCGCCGCGGGCGACGATTCCTGCTGCGCGTCGGCACCGGCGGCGTGGTGATCGCCCTGCTTGCCGCCGGGCTGATCTTCCATCGTATTGAAGGCCGCACCGCCGATGTGCGGCCGGTGCTCGAGGCCGCGCAGGCTGGGAATAGTGTGACGCTGCCACTGAACAGTCCTGTGCTGCCCAGCGCGGGAAACGGAAAAGCGGTGGCGCTGACGGTGGTCTATTCCTACGGACAAGGCGACCACATGGACTCAGTGCTAAGCGACAGCAACGATCCAGTGCTGCGCATTGCGCCTGACGCCAGGGAAGACGGCGCGCCGCTGGTGATCCGCCGCGCGCGCTACGGGCTCGTGCCCGGACAGGAGACGGGCTGGGCCGTGGCGGCCTGCCTGGCGCTTTTCATCCTGGCGTACGCGCTGGGGCCCGGCATTGTGGTGTGGCTGGTGCTCTCGGAGATGATGCCGACGCGTATCCGTTCGAGCGGCATGGGCATTGCCCTGCTGATCAACCAGGGGGTCTCGACGGTGATCGCCGCGCTGTTCCTGCCGGTGGTAGGGATCTTTGGATACTTTGCCATGTTCTTCTTCTGGGCGGCCTGCACCGTGCTGTATTTCCTGATCGCGAGGTTCTTCCTGCCGGAGACGAAGGGGCGGACGCTGGAGGAAATCGAGAAATACTTCGAAGGCGATGGAGAGCGGGCCACGATTGCAGGCGGCGGATCGCGCGCCTCACGCTGAGCCACAGACGTTTCGGTCCAGAGAAGTTTGGGATTTAGCGATGGGAAGGAGGCGAATCCGATGGATCGCAGAGATTTCCTGAAGGGCAGCGTGGTAGCCGCAGCCGCGGGACTGGGAGCCGGACAGCAGCAGGGGTTTGTGCCGGCACATAACTGGGGAAACTACGACTTCGGTTCCGGGCCTCCGGTGGCTGACCGGCTGAATCAGGGACCTTTTCCGCAATATCCGCCCGATGCGGTGATCCCCAATGACGACGTCGTCATGACGACCACGCCGTCCGACGACGTGGTACCCAACTACGGCAAAGGACTGATCACCTATATCACCGCCGATATGGGGACAGACGAGATTAAGGCCGAAAACATCCCGAAGGCCATCGAGGAACTGGTTCGGTTTCCGCTGGGGCAGAAGCTCTATCTGCGTCCGACCTGGAGAGAGGTGCAACCTCGGCCTGGACGTCTGGAGCTGCCCGAGTATTTCAAGCTCGCGCTGGATCTGGGCAAGCGATACAACAAGCGTCTTGGGTTTCGGATTCAGATGAGCGCGCCGGATTATACGCATGCACCGGCTCTCCCCGACTTTGTGCTGGACCGCGTGCCCAGGGTCGATTTGGTTCTCGGTAATACGGAAGATCGGGCGGCCGCCCAGCGATATCTGAAGAATCCGTACGCGCGATATCAACCGCGGTTTGACGATCCGTTCTTCCAGCAGTCTTTCGCGGAACTGGTGGGCCTTCTCGCCGCCGAGTTCAACGGAAGTCCGGACATCGAGTACATCGACACCTTCATGTATGGCTTCTGGGGCGAAGGACACACCTGGCCCTTCAGCAATAATCCGTTCCCCGACTATGCGACAGCGGAGCGCACGTGGGTTCGCATGCTCGAAGTCCAGCTGGAGCACTTCACCCGGACTCCCTTACTCACGAATATTCAGCCGGACTTCAGCCGCGTCGGCAACTCCGAAGTGCTCGACCGCAGCGTGCGCAGCAACAACTGGATTCGCAGCGACACCATTTTCATCGAGAACGAGCAGATCGAAGCCCTGAGCAACCGTCCTCCGTGGATTGCGGCTCTGCTGGAGCAGCCGCTTCCCGGCAAGCTTCCCGATCCTGCCGAGCGGGAGGAAGGCATCTCTCCGGCGGAGAACATGATCTCTCACGTGATCGATGTCGGAGCGAATTACTGGTCGCTCTGGAATTTCCACCAGATCAATCCTGCGACTCTGGCCGCGTATTACCACGCATGTCCGGAATGGTTCGACCGGATCAACCGCCGGATCGGTTACCGGGTGCGGCCGTCGTGGATCTGGAGCTACGACGACGGTGGTTCGGTGGGCATCATCGCCGGCTTCGCGAACGACGGGATTGCAGGTGTGCCAGGCGTGCTGCGCGTGACTGTGGAAGACGAGAATCGCCGTGTGCTGAAAAGCGGTTGTCTGGATGCCGGCTATCCGCTGCCCGGCAAGATTCGACAGGCACAGTTTGTGCTGCCCCGGGCAACAAAATGGCAGGGGCTGAGGATGCGAGCCGAGATCGAGGTAAAGGGAATGCGGTATCCGGTGCGGTGGGCCTGCCGCCAGAAGCTGAACGAAGACGGCTCGCTCATCCTCCGCCCGAATCTTCGCCGGCAGGTCTAGTGCTTTTGCTGGAAAGAGCGCTCAGACGCCGAGCGCATCCCCGCTTATTTCGCGAATTCAGGTCCGCAGGCCGCAAGGTACGGCGTGAGCGCGCATCTTCTCGCTCCGAATTTTCGGCAGCCTCAGTAGATGTCCACATTCTGGACGACGCGGCTGATCACGCCGTTGGGACTTGGCAGGTCAGGTTTCAGGCCGGACTGGATCGAAGCGAACAGTCCCAGAAGCTGACCGAAAATCACGTCCAGTACCGGACGATAAAGATCGGGAATGGGATCCAGCGTCTCGGGCGTCACCACGAAATCGGCTTCGGCTCGCAGGGATTCGGGCTCGGTAGCGACGGCGACTCGCGTGCGCACCAGGTCTTTGCTGCCAATCTCCCGCAGCAGATCGACTTCATACTGCCGGCGTTGCGGCTGGCTCGAAATCAGCGCCACAAATAATGTTTCGTGATCGAGTGCAGCCATCGGTCCATGGCGCAGCGCCAGCGTTGGCTGGCTCATGGTCTGCACTTTGCCTGCAGTCAGTTCCAGAACCTTGAGAGCGCATTCCAGCGCCGTCCCAACCAGCGCGCCCGATCCGACGAAGCAGACGCGCTTGTAACCAGGCTGGGCAAGTTCAGAAGCGAGCGTGGCCGCCCGCGGAAGAAATCTCTCTCCTGCGCTGACTAAGGCCCGCAAAATCGTCTCGTATTCCTCCATGCTCCAGGCATGCGCCAGAATCTGGCCAGACAGGACCATATTCGTGAAGGAACTGGTCATCGCCAGCCCCCGGTCGTTGGTGGCGTCATCGAGCACGATCGAGAGGCAATTCGCACGCCCTTCGACCGCCCTATTCATGCGTCCGTTGGCATGGCAGGTGACCAGAAGGTGAGAAATGCCGGGACACTCCGCCAGCGCCCTCTCCAGAACCGCCACTCCCTCGGGGCTGTCGCCGGAGCGGGAAAACGAAATCCACAGATAACGCTGCCCGGAAAGCACGTAGTCGGGAAAATCAGTCAGCAGGCTGGTACTGGCCACGGGGATAACTTCGCACTGCCACCGGCTGCGCAGCAGATGATGCAGAGAGCGGCCAATGTAATCGGAGGTGCCTGCGCCAATCAGAAAAACCACGGGACGTTCCTGCGGGGCGCAGCGTAGTCCGGCGTGCGACAGAAAATTCTGCAGCTCCGTTTGCCGATGGTGGAGACGATCGAAGGTTGTGATCCAGGTGCCCGGTTGTTGCGCTATCTCCGCGGGGGTGTGTTCAAGACCGCGCTCAGCCTTTTCGGTCGCGCTCAGCTTTAGCAGTCCTTTTAAGGGATCCACTCTTCCATCTCCTTCTGAGCCCATAAGAGAATGATGCGAACTGCCGTGTCTATCACGCATCGTAATAAAACGTAATATATCATTGCAATCCGAAATTATGTTGCAGTCAAGCACTTCTCCGGTTTCCCATGGGCGCCCGTCAGCCGCTCTGCGGAAAGCCGGTGGTAACCGAGTCAAATCGAGCTCCTGGCTGGTTGCCCGGACCCGCACCTGGCGCTGCAACCCATTGCCGAAGATGATCCTCGCTGTCTGACGCCTTTCCGCCAATATGGCGGACTCGCAGCCCCTGGTGTACCCTTCCGAAGGAAAGCAGACGAAACCATGGCACCGACTGCAGAGAATAGCGGCTCCCCGGAACAGGGCTTGCTCCTCATCGACGAGCGGCGGCAGCACATCCTCTCCCTGATCCAGAGCCAGGGGCGCGTGCTCGTGGGCGAGTTGTCGCGCAATCTGAACATTTCGCAAATCACAATCCGTAAAGACCTTGAATATCTTCAAAGCAAGGGTTTAGTGCAGCGAACCCACGGTGGCGCCCTGCGCATTCAGTCGAGTGCCCTTCTTGACCCAACGCTCAAGCAAAAGCAGAAGCACCACTCTCAGGAAAAGCAGAGGATCGCAGCGGCGGCAGCCAGGATGGTTGAGGAAGGCCAATGCGTCATGCTCGATTCCGGAACCACCACGACTGCTGTCGCGCACGAACTCAAACGCTTTTCGCAGCTCACGGTTATCACCAACGCTGTCAACATCGCAGCCGATCTCACCAGCACGAATCTCGAAGTCATTCTGATCGGCGGCAGCCTGCGAAAGAATTCCTTTTCCCTGGTTGGACCGCTCGCCGAAGACGTCCTCCAGGAAATACATGCGGATATTCTTTTCCTCGGCGTCGACGGTTTCGATCCTGAAGTCGGCCTCACCACCCCCAATTTTCTCGAGTCTCGCGTCAACCGCGCGATGGTGAAAGCGGCGCGGCGTACGGTCGCCGTCTGCGACTCCACGAAATTCAATCGTCGAAGCCTGTCGCGTATTGTTCCTCCTTCGGCAATCCACTGCGTCATCACCGACAGGAATCTTCCTCCGGAAACGGCGGAAATCCTGAGAGCGCAAAATATCGAGGTTGTTCTCGTTTAGCCGGGGACTCCGCCCCTCAGCCGGCGCCTGCCCTTCACGCGTCCATCACAAGCGGTTTCGTCATCCCGGCTGCCTTGACAATCCGAGCGAGCGCCGATCCCTGTGCCAACCCCTGGCAGCTGCCTCGCCGGCCGATTGAGCGCGTCTCTGCTGTGTTAACCTGGAATCAGATGTGAGCTCGTAGCTCAGTTGGTAGAGCAACGCCCTTTTAAGGCGTGGGTCCTGGGTTCGAGTCCCAGCGGGCTCACCACCCTCACCGCTCCGTGAAGTGCACGACCGGCACCGCCTTCAGTCGCTCCGCCGCCGCCTCCGGTGTGATGTCCCGCTGCGGCATCCCCAGCATCTCGAATCCCACCATATACTTCCGCACCGTCGCCGACCGCAGCAGCGGCGGGTAGAAGTGCGCATGAAAATGCCACTCCTCGTGCCCCTCGCCGTCCGTGGGAGCCTGGTGGAAGCCCATCGTATAAGGAAAGCTCGTCTCAAACAGATTGTCGTAGCGCGTCGTCAGCTGCTTCAAAATGTCCGCCAGCCCGTCCCGCTCCGCATCGCCAAAATCGAGCAGCGACCGCAGGTGCCTCTTCGCGATCGCCAGCGTCTCGAAGGGCCACACCGCCCACCACGGCACCACCGCCAGAAATCCGTCATTCTCCTCGACCACCCGCACACCCTCGCGCGCCTCGAGCCCCGCATAGTCGCACAACAAACAGCTCCCACGGCTTGCGCGATACTCCGCCAGTGCTTCGGTCTCCGCAGCCGGCTCGTCCGGCACATGCTCCGTCGTCCAGATCTGCCCATGCGGGTGCGGGTTGCTCGCCCCCATCATCGCCCCGCGATTCTCAAAAATCTGCACGTAGCGAAAATCCGGCACCGCTCCCAGCGTCCGGTACTCCTCCGTCCACGCATCCACGACTTTGCGAATATCTCCCACCTGCATCCTCGCCAGCGTCAGACTATGGTCGGGATGGAAGCACACCACCCTGCACCGTCCCCGCTCCCGCTCCGCGCGCAGTAGTTCCGGCGCGTTCTCGCGATGCGGCTCAGGCGATTCCGGCAGCAGCGCCGCATAATCGTTGTCGAACACGTACACGCTCTCGTACTTCGGCGTGACCTTCCCCCCGGCGCGCTGATTCCCCGGACACAAATAGCACTGCGGATCGTAGTGAACATCCGAAAACCCCGAAGTCTTGTTGACCTCGCCCTGCCACGGACGATCCGTCCGATGCGGCGACACCAGCACCCACTGCCTGCGCAGCGGATTAAATCGCCGATGCGGAAATCCCAACGACTCCGTCAAGCTCAACTCCCCTTAGCCCTTGACCTGGCTTTTCTAAACCCTAAACTCTAATCCCTAATCCCTGTTCCTCACGCCGTAGGCCGATCAGGCACCGGCGCCGTCGCCAGATACTCCCGCGCAAACCGCGCCGCATACTCCTCCAGCAGCGCCCGCACCCGCTCCGGATCCTCACTCCGCACAATCAGTCCCGCATGATGATGCTTTTTCAGCCGCAGCACGATCTCCGGCGCCTCGAACATCCTTGTATCGGGCTCCGCCGTCCGCGCCAGGCACAGCACGCTCCCCGCATACAGCCCGCGCGGCTCGGGCTCGTGATACTTCTCACTCCGCAGATGCGCGACCTCAATCCGCGCCCACTCCCGCCACAGATTCACCCCCGTCGCGGCCTCCACAACATCCGCGATGAACGCGCCCCCCACCCGCGCCGCCGCCTCCAGAAAATAAAACTGCCCATCCTTGCCTGGTTCTCGTGACCTGATGTATTCCGCGTGCGTCACCCCCCGCACCATCCCCATCTTCGGCATCAGCCTCCCATTCATCTCCACCAGCGACCGCGACGTCTCCGACCCGCGCTCCAGCACCCGCGTCGTGAATACGCCGCCCTCATGCATCGTCTGCATAGGAGGCTTCCCATACCCACTCACGCTCGTGAACACCACCGCGCCCTCGCTCACAATTGCATCAACGTGGAAAATATCGCCCGGCACGAACCGCTCCAGCAGATAAAAGCTCTGCCGATCTCCCAGCTCCTCCAGCGTCCGCCAAACCTGCGCCGCCTCATGCAGCTTTCTGATCCCGATCGCCGACGCCTCCGCGCGCGGCTTCAGCACCCACGGAGCCGGCACCCGCTCCATCCACGTCCGCAGCTCCTCATGCACCAGCACCCGCGTAAACTCCGGCACTACCGCGCCCGCACTCTGCGCCTCGAAGCGCATCACCAGTTTGTCGCGGAAGTGACTCGTCAAAGTCCGGCCCATCCCCGGAATCTGCATATGCTCGCGCAACGCCGCCACTGTTTCCATGTCGAACTCGTCGAGCGCCACAATCCGATCGAACCGCTTCGACCGCGCCAGATACGTCACCGTGTTGGTGACTTGTTCCAGCGATAGCCCCTCCGGCATCGTAATCAGGTCTTCGAGGATCGCCCGCGGCCAGTCCGCTCCCCGCAGCTTGTCGACCGTCAGCAGCACCACCCGGCAACCCAGCGCCGCGCACTCCTGCATAAACGCCTGCCCCTTCTCATAACTGGTCATGCACAGAATGCGCGGCTGTTCGCTCATGTTCATCGATGCCTGTGTTCTACCATAGCCTCACGAACCTCAATGTCCTCGCCCTTCCACTTTTCCGCCGTCGAAGTCGCCAGCCTGCACGACCGCGCCACCCGACTCTGGCACGATGATGCTTTCAACATCGTCACAACCGGCCAGCCCTTTTACTCGACCGTCGTAGCCCAGCACCGCGCCAACTTCGACCTCTGGCACACTGAAGACCGCGCCCGCGCCCCCCACGCCACCGACCACGACATCGCCGCAGTCAAACGCGCCATCGACGAAGTGAACCAGCGCCGCAACGACCTCACTGAGCAATGCGACGCTGCTCTCTTCGACGCACTCCGCCCCTCCAGCCTCCCGAACCCCGCCGCCGAACTCCACTCCGAAAGCCCCGGTCTCATGATCGACCGCCTCTCCATCCTCGCCCTCAAAATCTTCCACACCGAAGAAGAAATCGACCGCCCCAGCGCGCCCCCGGGCCACCAGAACCGCAACCGCGGCCGCTTCGCCCTCCTCACCGAGCAGCGCAGCGACCTCGTCGCCTGCCTCGACCGGCTCTGGTCCGATGTGCTCGAAGGCAAGCGCCGCTTCAAAATCTACCGCCAGCTCAAGATGTACAACGACCCCACCCTCAACCCCGCCATCTACGGCTCTCCTGAACGCTGAACGCTGTACGCTGCTTTCGTGCCCCTCATCGTCAACGCCGACGACTTCGGTCTCACCCCCGGCGTCAACCGCGCCATCGCCGAACTTTATCGCGCCCATGCGCTCTCCTCCGCCACGCTGATGGCCACCGGAGCTTTCTTCGACGACGCCGTTGCCCTCGCCCACGCCAATCCACAGCTCGAAGTCGGCTGCCACATCCTCCTGGTCGACGGAACCCCCGCCCTCCCTCCTGAACAAATCCCCACGCTCTGCCCCAACGGCCAATCCTTCCGGCCCTCCCTCGCCCGCTTCGTCGCCGACCTCTTCACCTTCCGCATTCGAGCATCGGAAATCGTCGCCGAAGCCAACGCCCAAATCCAACGCCTGCAAGACGCCGGCCTCCGCGTCTCCCACCTCGACACGCACAAGCACACCCACCTCCTATCTGGAATCCTGCGTCCCCTTCTCGCCGCTGCCCGCGCCTGCGAGGTCCCCGCCATCCGCAATCCTTTCGAACCCGCGTGGGCCCTCCGCGCCACAAAAGGCTCAAGCCGCTTCCGCCGCCTCGCTGTCGTCGCCCTCCGCTCCCAACACCGAGCCTTCCAGCGATCCGTCAGCGCCGCAGGCCTCGCCACCACCAGCGGCACCATCGGCGTCCTCGCCACCGGCAACCTCAACGTCGAGGAAACCCTGCGCTCCCTCCTCGCCGCCATCCCCAACGACCCCAGCCAAACCTGGGAACTCGTCTGCCACCCCGGCTATCCCGACGCCCACCTCGATCAGGTCCGCACGCGCCTCCGCGCCTCGCGTGCCCAGGAACACCAGGCCCTCCTCTCGCTCCTCACCGGCATCCCCCTCACATCCTGGCGCGACCTGCCACAGTAGTGGGCGGGTGCACATCTGCTCCGCCCTACCCGGCCGCAGCCGGGGACGGATACACTGGAACCGCGGGCGCCAGTCGGCTTCACCCATCGATGTACAAAGCGCGATGAGCACGGACAAGACAATTCGCAGAGCCCCCGACGCCGAACAGCAGCAGGCGGAAACCGCCCGATACTGGCAAAGCCTCTCCATCGGCGACCGGCTCTCCGCAGTCTGGGAAGCCAGCGCAGCTGCCTACGCTTTCGCCGCCGCCTTCAACGGAGCCCCGGCCCATGATGCCCAGCGATCTCAAAGAACTATTACGCGCGTTCAACGATCACAGCGTTAAGTACATCGTCGTAGGCGGCTATGCCTTCGGCGTACATGCCGAACCGCGCGCCACAAAAGACCTGGATGTCTTCATCCGATCGGACAAAGAGAACAGCGAAGCAGTTTTTCGTGCCCTCGCGCAATACGGCGCGCCGCTTGACGGTCTGAGCGCTGCCGACTTTCGAGACGGCACCGCCTTCCAGATTGGCCAGCCCCCTTCACGAATCGACATTCTTCAGCGCATCGACGGACTTACCTTCGATGAAGCGTGGGAACATCGACTGGAAGGGCTGGTCGATGGCGAAATTCCTGCCATCGTCCTGTCGAGAGACGACCTTATCCGCAATAAACTCGCTTCCGGGCGCGAACAGGACCTGCTCGACGTGAAGAAACTGCGAGCCGCCGGGGCTCCCGACGATCAGAGGACCGATTCAAAGTGACTCGCGGCTCGCAACCACCAACCCAGTCCGCTCTCACTCCTCTGGCCCACGGAGCCCTCAATCACTGCTTCGGCTGCGGGCTCGATAACCCCACCGGCCTTCGCCTCAAATTCTTCGTCGATCCCGACAAAAACGTCGTCTGCCACTTCCGCCTCGCCCGCCGCTTTGCCGGACCTCCCGGCCACGCCCACGGCGGCATCATCGCCACCCTCCTCGACGAAGCCATGAGCAAATCCAACCGCGCCCGCGGCATCCTCGCCATGACCCGCAATCTTGAAGTCCAGTACCTCCGCCCCGTCCCCCTCGGCCAGCAGCTCACCCTCACCGCCCGTCATCTTGACACCCACGGCCGCGCCAACCACACCGAAGCCCAGCTCGCCGACGCTACCGGCCAAATCCTCGCCACCGCTAAAGCCGTCTTCGTCACCGTCACTCCCGACATCCTCACAAAAGCCCGTTCCAACAACTGAACCCTGAGCCCGGTGCTCGGTACCCGGTGCCCGAGCTCCTGGACAAAGCTTGTTAAAATAGAGTTTCAGACCACATCCGCTCTCACCCGCGTCAATTCTGTGCGGCGAATCACGTGCAGCGGATCGAGGAGACCCAATGGCAGACGTCCACAGCGGCAACGGTCATCACGCCCCCAATTCGCCCACCACGCTGCGCCTCAAGGTCGGCCTCGCCGAGATGCTCAAGGGCGGCGTCATCATGGACGTGATGAACGTGGAGCAGGCCCGCATCGCCGAGGAAGCCGGCGCCGTTTCCGTCATGGCTCTGGAGCGCGTGCCCGCCATGATCCGCGCCGAGGGCGGCGTTGCCCGCATGGCCAGCCCGAAGCTCATTAAGGAAATCATCAGCGCCGTTTCGATTCCAGTCATGGCCAAGGCCCGTATCGGTCACTTCGCCGAAGCGCAGATTCTGCAGCAGCTCGGCGTCGACTTCATCGACGAGAGTGAAGTGCTCACGCCTGCCGATGAAGCGCACCACATCGACAAGCACGCCTTCACCACGCCGTTTGTGTGTGGCGCGCGCAACCTGGGAGAAGCTCTCCGCCGCATCGCCGAAGGCGCGGCCATGATCCGCACCAAGGGCGAAGCCGGCACTGGCGACGTGGTGCATGCGGTGCGGCACATGCGCCAGATCACGAAGGAGATGAAGGCCCTCACCGTTCTTTCGGATCAGGAACTCTACGCCGCAGCCAAAGAACATCAGGCACCCTATGAGCTGGTTCGCATGGTCGCACAGGCGGGCAAGCTCCCCGTCCCCAACTTCTCCGCTGGCGGTATCGCAACGCCGGCCGACGCGGCCCTCATGATGCAGCTCGGCGCTGAGGCCATCTTCGTAGGCTCCGGAATCTTCATGAAGGAGCGCGCTACGCCGCTTGACGTCGAGAAAGATCCAAAGGAACGCGAAGAAGCCGTATCCCGCGCGAAGGCGATCGTCATCGCCACCACGCATTACAACGACCCAAAGATTCTGGCAGAGGCATCCGAGCAGGTCACAGGCACCATGAAAGGCCTGGCGGCGGCGGCGCTCGAAGAGAATCAGCTGCTCCAAACCCGCGGCTGGTAGGCTGGCCGTCCCGGCGGGCGTGGCTCCGCCGCTAAGAAACTGGCGCGCTGGAGATTCCGGCGCGCCTTTCATTTCTGAACGTCTTACGCTTGGTTGAAGAAAGATCAGCAGAATTGTCGAGCGCAGCAGAAGGACACACCACAACGGCTCCAAAGATCGGCGTCCTCGCCATCCAGGGCGACTACGACGCCCACGCCCAGGCCCTCCGCGAAGCCGGTGCCGAACCCGTCCTCATCCGCAAACCCGAGCAACTCGCCGCCATCGACGGCCCATCATCCCCGGCGGCGAATCGACCACCTTCTTGAAATTTCTCGAGCGCGACGGCTTCCTCGCCGCCCTCAAGGACTTCGTCCGCACCAAACCCACCTTCGGCACCTGCGCCGGATGCATCCTCCTCGCTACCGAAGTCACGCACCCGCCGCAGCAAAGTCTCGGCGTGCTGCACGCCACCGTCGAGCGCAATGCATACGGCCGCCAGATCGACTCCGCCATCCAGACCAGCGAAACGCAGCTCCCCGGCGGCCCGCTTGAAATGGTCTACATCCGCGCGCCCCGCATCGTGAAAACCGGTGACGGCGTCCAGGTCCTCGCCACCCGCGACGGCTTCCCCGTCCTCGTTGAGCAGGGCCACATCATGGCTGCAACGTTTCATCCCGAGCTCTCCTCCGACCGCCGCGTCCACCAGCGCTTCGTCGACCTCGTGCGCCGCAGCCGGTAGCCCGTAGCCTGTAGCTGGTAGCCTGAAAAAACCACTACCGGCTACAGGCTGTTCTCATGAACTTCCTCCCACCCAACGGCGCGCTCCACGGCTCAGCCCTCGACCAACTCCTGCGCTGGAACCTCAACATCGTCTTCTGGCTCTTCGTCGCCGCGCAGATCCTCATCGTGCTTGCGCTGATCGTGCGGATGCGCGCACGCCCCACTCAACCGGAAGACGCCCACCCTCACCGCACCTATGTCCTCGCCCACATTCTCCCGCTGCTCGCCATCACCGCCCTCTACTTCTGGATGCTCGTCAGCAGTCACCGCCTCTGGGCCGCCGGACGCGAACAAAACCCCGCCGCTCACCCCATCGAAGTCGAGGTCACCGGCGTCCAGTTCGATTGGTACTTCCGCTATCCCGGTGCCGACGGCATCTACGGCGCAACCCGCCCCACCCTCGTCAGCGCGCCCACCGGCAATCCCCTCGGCCTCGACCCCGCCGACCCGCACGCCGCCGACGACATCGTCTCCTCCATCCTCATCCTTCCCGCCGGCCAGCCCGTCGATCTCCGCCTCCGATCGCTTGATGTGATTCACGGCTTCTTCATCCCCGGCATGCGCCTCAAGCAGGACGCCATCCCCGGCATGCTCGGCCATCTCCAGTTCACGCCCGCCACTACCGGCGACTACCCCATCCTCTGCACCCAGGTCTGCGGACTCGGCCACTACCGCATGCAGGCCCGTCTCCGCGTCGTCTCGCAGGATGAATTCAACGCGTGGCTCGCGGGCCGCGAACAGGCTCTCGCGCGATGAAACGCATCTTCACCACCGAACCCCTCGCCCTCGCGCGCCTCTACTTCATCCTCGCCCTCATCGCCGTCGTCACCGGAACCCTGCTCTCGCTCCTGATGCGCATCCATCGCACCTGGCCCGACCTCGCGCTGCCCCTCCACGGCGCCATCAAGCCCGAAGACTACCTCGCCCTCGTCACCATGCATGGCACGCTGATGGTCTTCTTCGTCCTCACCGTCGTCCCGCAAAGCGCCTTCCCCAATCTCGTCCTCCCGGCACAAATCGGCTCAACGCGTATGGCCCTCCCGCGCCTCAACGCCGCCGCTTTCTGGATCACCACCGCCTCGCTCTTCACCCTCCTCGCCGCCTTCTTCGTCCCCGAAGGCGCGCCCATCGCCGGCTGGACCAGCTATCCGCCCCTCAGCGCCATCGCCGCTGCCGGTCCCGGCCAGGCCACCGGCATGGACCTCTGGCTCATCGCCATCACCCTCTTCTGTCTCGCCGCCGTGCTCTCCTCCGTCAGTTTCCTCGCGACCATCCTCGTCCGCCGTTGCCCCGGCATGACCTTCACGCGCCTGCCCCTCACCGTCTGGTCCTGGCTCGTCAGCTCCGGCCTCACCATCATCGCCTTCAGCGCGCTGTTCATCGCCGCATCCATGCTCCTCGCCGATCGCCATTGCGGAACCAGCTTTTTCCTCCCACCCGGCACCGTCGTCAACGGCATTCCCCAACGCGATGGCTCCGGCACCCCGATGCTCTGGCTCCATCTCTTCTGGTTCTTCGGCCACCCCGAGGTCTATATCACCATCCTGCCCGGCATGGGACTCGCCTCCTCGCTGCTCGCCAACTTTACCCGCCGCCCCGTCCCCGCCTATAAATTCATGGTCGTTGCCACGCTCCTCATTGGCGTCATGGGACTCGGCGTCTGGGGCCACCACATGTTCGTCTCCGGCATGAACCCCTACGCCGGAACCGCCTTCGGACTCACCACCATCGCCATCGCCGTCCCCAGCTCCGCCGAAGTCCTCACCTGGCTCGTCATGCTCTTTCGCGGCCGCATCCGGCTGGCGACCCCGATGCTTTTCACCCTCGGCTTCCTCTCCTTCTTCATTGCCGGCGGAGTCACCGGCCCCATCCTCGCCCAGCCCGCCCTTGACGCCTACCTCCACAACACTTTCTTCGTCGTCGCCCACTTCCATCTCGTCATGGCCATGGCCGGAGTCTTCTCCGTCTTTGCCGGCATCTACTATTGGTTCCCGCTGCTCACCGGCCGCCGCATGAATGAGCTGCTTGGCCATATCCACTTCTGGATTTCCCTCATCGCCGCCTATGGCACGTTTTTCCCGATGCACTTTGCCGGACTCGCCGGCGAGCCGCGCCATTATTCCCAGCTCGCGGGAACCGTCGAGTCCTTCTCGAACCTCATTCCCGTCGAGCGCGGCATCACCTGGTCGGCTTTCCTGCTCGCCACCGCGCAGCTCATTTTTCTGTTCAATGTTTTCCGCAGCATCCGTCGCGGCGCTCCGGCCGGCGCCAATCCCTGGCGCGCCACCACTCTCGAGTGGTCACCCCTCCCGCATCCCACCGTCAGCTCCGAACCCTACGCCTACGGCCCTGGAACCGCGCCAAACGACGATTTCCACCCCCAGTGGGAGCCGGAAAAACCTTTTTAATCGCAACTCCCGTCCAAGAGAGTGTTATTCCGCAGCCAAACCGGAGTAAGCTTTTAGAACTCAGTTCGGAGCCCCGATGCCCGCCACCTTCACCCGTCATCCGGTCGAAACCGAACGCAAAGACCCCGGCATCGGCGGCAAGCCTCCGCTCGATCGCCGGCCCACCGGCGGCGGCGGTGGCGACGAGAACTGGGATTCCCACAACTCCCGCCGTCACGGCCCTCGCGAGCAGCTCATCCGCTATCGCATGGCCGTGCTTTCCGGCCTCGCCGGCGACTTCGTCTTCTTTGCGGTCCTGGTCAGCGCCTTCTTCGTCCGCCAAAGCTCCGTCCACATCGACGCCACTGACAACGTCATCTCCGACTGGCATTTTCTCGCGGCGCCCCCCATCCTCTGGATCAACACCGCCCTCCTCCTGCTCTCCGCTTTCACCGTGGAGGTGGCCCGCCGCCACCTCTTCCGCGAAATCGACATCATGGAAGAGTGGCTCGGCCTCGGCCGCCCCGCGGTCCGCCGCGCCGCTCCCTGGCTGATCGCCACCATCATCCTCGGCAGCCTCTTCCTCATCGGCCAGTGGATCGCCTGGCAGCAGCTCGCCCAGCAGGGCTTCTTCTTCTCCTCCAATCCCAACAGCCACTTCTTCTATCTCGTCACCGGAACCCACGGCGTCCATCTCCTGCTCGGCATTGCGGCCCTCGTCTTCGCCCTCGTCGCCATGTTCCGCTTCAAGCGCGTCGAAATGCGCCAGATCGCCGTCGACTGCACCGCCTGGTACTGGCACGCCATGGGCCTCTTCTGGATCTTCCTCTTCGTCCTCCTCGTCTTCTTCCAATAAATTGTCATCCTGAGAACCCTGAGCCAGCGTAGCGAGCCGAAGGGGACGACGGACCTCGCGTTTCCCGAACGCTGAACGCTTTCCGGTGCCCGGTGCTCCGTGCCCGGTGCCCGCCCTGTCCTGTACCCTGTACCCTGAAAAGTCATGCGCTACCTCATCGTCCTCCTCTCCGTCGCCGGCGTCGTCGTCTCCGCCCTCGCCCTGCACGTCCACTACTCCACCGGCATCCAGCCCTGCGACATCAACGCCCACTGGGATTGCGGCATCGTCAACCACAGCCGCCACTCCGTCCTCTTCGGCGTCCCCGTCGCCGCCCTCGGCATCGTTGGCTACGCCGCCATCGCCCTCTTCGCCTTTCTCCGCCAGCGCTGGCTCACTGTCCTCTTCTCCCTCATCGGACTCGGCTTCGCCCTCTACCTCAGCCACATCGAAGCCCACGTGCTCCAGGTCTGCTGCCTCTACTGCGTCATCTCCCAGGTTCTCATCGCCCTCATCTTTCTCCTCTCCCTGATCAGCGTCTTTGTCCGTCCCCGAACCTCACGGTGACAGAATGGGTGCCCATGTCCCTGTTCAGGTCCCTGTTTTTGAAGACGTGGGTTCGTGACGCCGTATGATCGCTGCATAAGCCCCTGAACCCCTGCGGCCCGCGCCATGGACCACACGCCCCGTAACTACTTCCGCTGGCTCTTCGACTCGGACTCCGGCCCGCGCAATCGCTTTGCGCCCCGCTGGATCTTCCTCCGTGCTCTCGCCGCCATCTATTTCTCCGCGTTCCTCGCACTCGTCTTTCAGATCAAAGGACTCATCGGCCCTCACGGCATCCTGCCCGCCGCCAACTTCCTCGCCGCCGTCCAGCGCCAGGCGCCTGGCCTGACCCGCTCCTGGTACGCGCCCACCCTCTTCTGGTTCTCCTCCACCTCGCACTTCATGATGGTCGTCGTGTGGACCGGTCTCATCGCCTCCATCGTCGCCTTCCTCAACGTCTGGCCGCGCCTCAGCTTCTTCCTCTGCTTCGTCTGCTTCCTGTCCTTCGTCACCGCCGCCGGCGATTTCTCCGGCTACCAGTCCGACGGCATGCTCCTCGAAGCCGGCTTCCTCGCCCTCTTCTTCGCGCCTCGCGGACTCTGGCCTGGCTGGGGCATTCACTCGCCGCCGCCGCGCGCCGCCCTCCTCCTCCTCCAGTGGGAGTGGTTCCGCATCTACTTCGAATCCGGCATCGTCAAGCTGCTCTCCGGCGATCCCGAATGGCGTCACCTCACCGCGATGGACGAGTACTACCAGAACGGTCCCCTGCCCACGTTTGTTGGCTGGTACGTCGAACACCTGCCGCACTGGTTCCACGTAGCCACGGCCGGCGGCACGCTCGTCATGGAGCTCGCCATCGTCTGGATGCTCTTCCTCCCTCGCCGCGTCCGCCTCATCTGCTTCTGCATCGTCACGCCCTGGGAAATCGGTGTCATCCTCACCGCCAACTACGCCTTCCTCAACTACCTCGTCCTCGTGCTCGGCATCCTCCTCCTCGACGACCGCAGCCTCCTCTCCTGGATTCCCGGCCGCTTGCGCGATCCGCTGGAGCACGTCAGCGCTCCCGAATCCGCTGAAGCTGCCGAGGAGCGACTGTCCGTCGTTGCCACCACCGAGGAGCGCTTCACCCCCAGTTCCCACGCTCCAAACTCCAAACCGGCGCGGCCGAACCCCCGCGACCTGCGCGGCATCCCCGCGCACCTCCGCGCCATACGCATCGCCGTCGCCACCGTCCTGCTCACCTGGATCGCCTACGACACCACCGCGGAAATGCTGCGCATGCCCTGGCCCGACCTCCCGGTCTTCACGTCGCCCATCATCGCGCTCGAACCGTTCCGCATCGCCAACCAGTACGGCCTCTTCGCCGTCATGACGCGCGGCCGCTACGAGATCGAGTTCCAGGGCTCCAACGACGGCGAGAACTGGACCCCGTACCTCTTCCTCCACAAACCCCAGGCCCTCAACGAAGCGCCCGGCCTCTACGCGCCCTACCAGCCCCGCTTCGACTGGAACCTCTGGTTCGCCTCGCTCACCGATTTCCAGCAGGCCGAAATCGTCCCCCTCACCGAAGAGCGCCTGCTCGAAGGCGACCCCGACGTCCTCTCGCTCTTCCGCGGCAATCCCTTTCCCAAGGCGCCGCCGCGCTACATCAAAGCCGTCCTCTGGCAATACTGGTTCACGACGCTCGACGAAAAAAGCCTCAACGGCGACTGGTGGCGTCGCAACCTCCTCGGCCTTTACGCCCCCGTCCTTACGCGCGATCCCAGCGGCAAATTCGCCGTCGTCCAGTGGCCCGACGAACTCCCACCCCACAACTAATTAGGACTTGTCATCCCGACCGGAGCGCGCAGCGCGGAGCGGAGGGACCTGCTTTAGTTCCTGTGCCCGGTGCCCTGTACCCTGCACCCTGTTCCCTGTACCCTGTTTTCATGGCCGATCGCATGTCCCTCACCCTCCCCTTCGAAGATCCCGAAATCTCCGCCGCCATTGACGCCGAAGTCCGCCGCCAGCACGAAGGCCTCGAGATGATCGCCTCGGAAAACTTCGTTAGCCGCGCTGTCCTCGAAGCCGCGGGCTCCGTCTTCACCAACAAATATGCTGAGGGCTATCCAGGACGCCGCTACTACGGCGGGTGCGAGTACGCCGACGTCGTCGAGAACCTGGCTCGCGACCGCGCCAAACAAATCTTTGGCTCCGAACACGCCAACGTCCAGCCTCACTCCGGCTCCCAGGCCAACGCCGCCGCCTACGCCGCCCTCCTCCAGCCCGGCGACACCATCCTCGGCCTCGACCTCGCCATGGGCGGTCACCTCACCCACGGCCACAAGCTCAACTTCTCCGGCAAGCTCTATCGCGTCGTCTCTTACGGTGTCCGCAAAGATACTGAAACCATCGACTACGACGAGCTCGAGCAGATCGCCCTCCGCGAGCATCCCAAAGTCATCATCGGTGGCGGCAGCGCCTATCCTCGCTTCTTTGACTTCGCCCGCATGCGCCAGATCGCCGACGCATCCGGCGCCATCCTCATCGTCGACATGGCCCACTTCGCCGGACTCGTTGCCGGCGGCGTCCATCCCTCGCCCGTTCCGCACGCGCAGATCGTCACCACCACCACCCACAAAACCCTTCGCGGACCCCGCGCCGGCCTCATCCTCTCCCGCCAGGAATTCGCGCAGGCCATCGACAAGGCTGTCTTTCCCGGCCAGCAGGGCGGACCGCTGATGCACATCATCGCCGCCAAAGCCGTCGCTTTCCGCGAAGTCCTCCAGCCCGACTTCAAAACCTACGCCGCGCAAATAGTCGCCAACGCCAAAGCGCTCGCGGCCGCGCTCTCCGACGCCGGCTACCGCATCATCTCCGGTGGGACCGACACCCATCTCATGCTCGTCGACGTTTACGCCAAAGGCATGCTCGGCAGCGAAGCCGAGGCGGCTCTCGGCGAAGCCGGCATCACCGTTAACAAAAACGCCATCCCCTTCGACACGAATCCCCCGCTCAAACCTTCCGGCATCCGCATCGGCACGCCCGCCCTCACCACCCGCGGCATGAAGGAAGCCGAGATGCGCGTCATCGGTGGCTGGATCGCCGATGCCCTCGAGCACAGTACCGACTCCGCCACCCTCGCCCGCATCCGCCGCCAGGTCCTCTCGCTCGCCGAGCAGTTCCCCCTCTACGGCTGGCTCCGCGAACCCGCCGGCGTCCCGCAGTAAACCCAGACGATGTCTGCAGCAGACAACGCAGCAGGCTACTGCACCCGGCCAGGTTCACCCCACAGCAAGAAGCTTAGGCTCACATCGCCCGCTGGCCCTAGCTGAATGCCGGGCTCCAACACCTCAGTACTGTCTCCGGAACCAAAACGGAACTCCTCCCTCGCACCGCTTCGCTTGGGCTGGGTGACCCATCCACTCCCCCTCCCGGCTTGAAATGGAGCAGAACCCCTCGGCCTTATCGCAGGACAGTGAACGCGTGCCCATTCTGCGGTCCAAAGCGGAAGATCGCAAAATGCTCGTCGGGGGACGCCGCCCGCTCGATTCCCAGCCGCCGCATGACGGCAAAACTGGCAGGCTGGCCCAGGTCTCGATTCTGAGACCTGGGATTGCGCGAAGCGCCGCTTTTGCCTCCTGACCCTCACACCAATCACGCGCCCGCACGAGCGAACGACGGCCGGGGATCGCCGCGACGAGGTTCGTATCAGGGCCCGGCTTCAGCCGGGCCGCAAGAATAGGCGGCGCGCAACCGGGGTCCCCAACACGCCCGTTGTTGGCGTGCTGGGGTGGGGCAGCGCCTTCCTTGGTTCGGTCGCGTCCGAGTGCCAGTTCCTGGCACGCGGCCACGACCGAACCCCTGCCCTCCCGTCCAAAATTTCCAGAAATCTCCGAAACCCCCAAATGTAGAAAAACTGTCAAGACCCGCACCTCTTCACCAAAGTAATGGCCCCTGACTTATAACCACTTACGCCCTTATACCCTCAAAGAGTTTTGGCAGGTTTATTCTCTGGATCTGATATTCTGAACTTATAGGGTTAAAGAAGAAAGTCTTTCGTTTTTCGGAATCAAGCAAAGAAAAGAAGCCTCGCCGCACGGCGGGGCTTTCTCTTTTCTGCTCCAGTAATTCTCAGCCTTCTGGCCGTGCGGCCTTTTCTGAACGCTGATCGCTGAACGCGGTCTTATATGCTCTTTGCTCTGACAACTGCTCGTGCTATCGGACGTATTTTCAAATACATACTCGTAACCAGCCCATTTTCAAATACGAAGGGAGCAGCCAATGTTGTCGAACTCGTCAAATTCTCGTCAGCCTTGTGCTGAACCCGTTCAGAATCAAATTCGTAACGCGCACGTATGGCTGGTCCCAGGGGGGAGGGGGGTGGGTACATTCCGCACGAAAGTTTGCTCCGCGCCCCTGGTTCCAGGAAAATGCGGCGCTCGCCCTTCGCCTCTCGCTAAAACGCACTTCCCGACGTCTTTCTCTCGGCGTTTGCTCGCTTCTCACGAAACGCTTTTCGCTAAAGGTTCTTTGCTAAACGAACTTCGCTCAACGTCTTTCGCTAATCTGTTCTCAGGTCATCGCCATGTGCCGAAACATCAAAATCCTTTTCAATTTCGAGCCGCCCGTTACGCCCGACGAAATCCGCGCCGCCTCGCTCCAGTTCGTCCGCAAGATCACCGGCTTTAACAAGCCCTCGCAGTCCAACGAAGCCGCGTTCCAGGCCGCTGTGGAAGAAATCAGCGCAGCCTCCAGCCGCCTGCTCCATGCGCTCGCCACCAACGCGCCGCCGAAGAACCGCGAAGAAGAAGCCGCCAAAGCCAAAGCGCGCGCCGCCGTCCGTTTCGGCGCCTGAACTAGACGTACTCCCACTTGCGCGCGAACCACCGCGCCACCACAAACAGCACCACACCCGAGCCCACCAGCACCGCTATCTCCGGCCCGAGGCTGCTGATCGGCTCGTCCCGCCAGAAAATCTTCTGGTACCCGGAGATCGCCCACGAATTGAACGTGAAGTAGCCGACCTTCAGCATCGCGTCGGACATCAGGAATTTCGGAAACATGCTTCCGCCCAGCGCCGACATGGTCAGGATGATCAGCGTCGAAAACGCTCCCAGCTGTCCTCTCGTGCGCGTCACGCTCGCCAGCAGCATCCCGAACGACGCCACCGCGAACGACGTGATCGCCGTCATCACCAGGAATCCCGGAATATGCGTGAAGAAATCGAGATGAAACACCAGCGCCGCCCACAGAAACATGATGGTCAGCTGCGCGAACGCCAGCAACGCCGAGTACGTCAGCTTTCCCACGAGCAGCGTCGTCATCGTCACCCGCGCCGACAGCACCCGATCCAGCGCCCCGCTTTCCGACTCGTCCAGCAGGCTTCCGCCCGCCGCGCTCGCCGTGAACAGCAGGAACATCACGCCGACGCCCGCCGCATAGTACGAAATCATCGGGCTCTTTTTCTTCTCGCCCACCACGTCCTGGATTTCGACAGCAACCAGGCCTCCGGAATCCGCCGCCGGACCCGCAGCGGACGGCCCCGTCCCAGCACTCTGCGCATCCTGCTGATCCTGCCTTTTGCGCAGTGCCGCCAGTCCCTGGTCCATCTGCTGCCGCTGCTTCGGAGTCAGCCCGCCAATTTCCCGATCGAAATACTGCGAGCCCACCGCGGCCATGGTCGCCGGCATTGAGATCATCACCGTCTTCTCGAGCATCCCGGCTACCACCTGCGCCGCAACCGGATCCGAGCTGTCGTGCAGGATACGAAACTTCGCCTGCTGCGTCGACCCGGGCCCGAACGCAATCGGATGCGCCCCGAATCCAGCCGGAATGATGAGTGCCGCCGGCGCGTCGCCGCTGCGCACCTCGGCCTCGGCGGTCGCGGCTGTGTAATCGCCGGGCGCAGGATTCTCCTTCGTCGCCCTGGGATGGGTCATCGCATCGAGCGATGGCTCCCGCAGCAGCCCGCGCACCAGGCTCTTCGACGCGTCACTGTGATCTTCATCGACCACCAGCACGCTCACGCGCGGCGTCGAAGAACCGCGCATGCTCCCAAAAACAAATCCAAAAATCGTAAAGAACCCGATCGGCAGAATGAAAGACATCACGAACGCGCCACGATCCCGCCGCAGCGACCGAAAGCTCGTCTGCAGAATCGTCCCGATCACGCCCGCAGCTCCTTTCCCGTCAGCTGCAGAAAAACAGACTCGAGATTCGGCCTCTGCAGCGTCACATCCAGTACTTCGAGTCCGTCTCCGCTCGCCGCTTCCAGAAGGCCGGCAATCTCAGCGGGCTTCTCGACCGAGCAAAGCACCACCGAATCCTGAGCCGTCCCGCCGCGCGCCGCCGCCCACGCCGCCAAATCCACTCGTGTCGCCCCAACATGCATCGTCACCGAGCTCCGCGATCCGAATGCCCGTGCCACCAGCGTCTCCTTCGTTCCCTGCGCGATGATCTGGCCGTGATCGATGATCGCGATCCAGTCGCAGAGCCGCTCCGCCTCTTCCATGTAATGCGTCGTGTAGATGATCGTGGTTCCCTGGCTGCGCAGCGCTTCGACCATCTCGAAGATGCGGTTCCGCGACTGCGGATCAACGCCCACCGTCGGCTCGTCGAGCAACACCAGCCGCGGCCGATGAATCAGTCCTGCCGCCATGTTCAGCCGCCGCTTCATGCCGCCCGACAGCGTCCTCACCGGTGATCCCGCGCGATCGGCGAGCGCTGCCCACTCCAGACACCACGCGATGGCGTCATCGAGCGCCTTGCCGTGCAATCCCTGGTAGCGTCCGAACGCCTGGAGATTCTCGCGGCAGGTTAGCAGCGGATACACCGCCAGCTCCTGTGGCACCCATCCCAGATCGGCGCGCGCCGCACTGGAGCCCACGGGATGCCCAAAGATACTGACGCTCCCCGAGTCGAGCCGCACCCTCCCAACGATGCTGCGGATCAGCGTCGACTTCCCCGCGCCGTTCGGCCCCAGCAGCCCAAAACACGCCCCCGCCGCAATTTCAAAAGAAACACCGTCCACCGCCGTGACCGCGCCAAAGTGCTTCGCTACTGCGTCCACGCGCAGCGGAACCGGATTGGTGGGATCGCCAGACATACAGTGAGCAAGGCTCAGAAAGCTTCCGAGCATGATAGCCGCTTTCGAGCAGCGAGAAGTGAAATTCAGCCAAACCGGCAAAAAGCAAAAAGGCCTCCCTCAGCGGGAGGCCTTTCTTGTGTGAGTCGGAATTACTGCGCGGTTTGCGCCAGAGGTGCCTGCGGCGGAGCCTGCGGACGCGGTGCAGCCGGCTTCTTCGGCGCTTCCTTCTTACCCGGGGCCAGAATGGCGTGCAGCGTGTTGCCTTCCATGCGCGGCATGAACTCCACGATGCCGTTTTCGCCGATGTCTTGAATCAGCCGGTTGATGATGGCATACCCCAGCTCGCGGTGCGCCATCTGCCGCCCCTTGAACCGCAGCGATGCCTTCACCTTGTCTCCGTCCTTCAGGAACCGGATCGCCTGGTTGCGCCGCGTCTCGTAATCGTGATCGTCGATGGTCACGGAGAATTTCACTTCCTTGACGACGATCACCTTCTGCCGCTTCTTCGCGGCGCGGTCGCTCTTCTCTTTTTCGTAAAGGAACTTCCCGTAATCCTGAATGCGGCATACGGGGGGAACAGCCGTGGGCGAAACTTCCACCAGATCGAGACCGCGCTCGCGGGCTAGCTTGAGCGCTTCAAACGGGGGGAGGATGCCGAGCTGCTCACCGTTTTCGTCGATCACGCGAATTTCACGGGCGCGGATACGATCGTTGATACGGACGAACTGCTTCGCGGAACGCTTATCGATGGGTTTTTCTCCTGTGCGCGGGCCAAACCGCGCGGCAACTTAGTATATCAACCGCCTGTCGCTTCGATGCGGCATCGTCGAAACGCGTCGCCGCCTTCGCTGGAAATCGCATGTGTTAGTGCTTGCCGCCGGACCTGGCGTCAAAATCGTGCATCCGGCTGGCCTCGAAGCTCACAATTTTCCACTCTCCCAGCCGCCGGTTGTAAACCCGTGTATAGCGATACTGCCCGCTGATGTCGCTGGTGCCGTTCGTGCCCTCCACCTGAGCCTGCGACGTCACGACGGCCGTATCGCCGTAGACTCGCACCCGCGTGTCGGTCAGGTCGAGCCGGGTGATGCGCACCGTCCCCGCGCTCCGCTGCGCCAGCGCCTGCTGCTTGTTTTCCACCAGCCCATTCGAACTGATGCCGACGTAATCGTCGGCCAGCAGACGGTTCATTTCCCCGATATTGTTGGTTACCGTGGCCTGCTGCCACTGCTGTTCCAGCGCCTCGATCTCCTTGTGGATCTCGCTCTTCTCGTGGCGCGGCAGCGGCCACGCAGCGTGGCATGACGCCAGCAGCAGGAGCGTGGCGACTGCTTGCGGTACGGGATTCCGGCACAGGGCAGAAGCCGGGTGGCGGCGCATGGTCGTACCGGATGTTAGCCCGTGTCGCCGCGGCGCGTCAAAAAAGATTTGCCGAAGTGCGCGCATTGGGTCCCGGAAGGTCATATGGGGCGGGGAGCGATTCCGCTCGCGTTTTCCTCATCCGAGCCTGTCCCTGCTCTCTCAGACGCGCCAAAGCGTCGGATGATTGCATCCCGGATCACGGGATCGAGACCAGGTTCTCCATCTGGCGATCGAGCATCATCTGGTAAAGGCCTCCGACAACCCAATCCCTGAAATGCTGCGAGGATCGATGCGCCTCCACCGCCTTCTGATCGGCGTATTGCTCATAAATCACAACCGTGTCAGGTTCGCCGTCGACCGTGTGCGGAATGTAACTCACGCAGCCGGGTTCCTGGCGCGACGCCTTCGCCAGCGCGGTCAGCAGTTCGGCCACCCGCGTCCGGTCGTCGCTGCGGAATTTCATGCGAACAGTAAAGCTGATCATCGTTGCCTTCGGCCTTTGCTGAACTGAACTATGAGACGGCTATCTTCCTGCAATCCGCTGCATCGCTGCGCGGAATTCCGGTAACTCGAGGGTCTGGTCCCGATCCGGCCCCGTGGAAACGATGCCGATCTTCGCGCCCGATTCCTTTTCCATGAAACGCAGATACTCCTGCGCCGCTTTGGGAAGTTCTTCGAAACTCCGGACCCCTTCTGTCGACGTCTTCCATCCCTTCAGCCGAGTGTACACGGGCCGGATTGCCTCGATCCCGCGGATGTCTGCCGGCATCGTCTCGCACGGTTTGCCGTCCACCTCGTAGGCCGTGCATACCGGGATCCAGTCCAGGTTGTCGAGCACGTCGAGCTTGGTGATCACCAGCCACTCGGTCCCGTTGATCTCGTTCGAATACCGCAGCAGCGGCAAATCGAGCCAGCCGCAACGCCGTGGCCGCCCCGTCACCGCTCCAAACTCCTGCCCGCGCTTGCGCAGCTCCTCGCCGGCGCTGTCGTTGATCTCCGTCGGGAACGGCCCCTCGCCGACCCGCGTCACATAGGCCTTGGTCACGGCGATCACCGTGCCGATGAGCGTGGGTCCGACGCCCGTCCCGGTCGAGGCGCCCCCGGCCGACGACGACGACGATGTGACAAACGGATACGTCCCGTGGTCGATATCCAGCATCGTGCCCTGGGCCCCCTCGAACATCAGGCTGTGCCCTTCGCGCAGCGCCCGGTTCAGCAGCAGCGCCGTATCCGTAACGAACGGCCGAATCTTCTCCGCTGCCGCCGCATATTCCTCGTACATCTGCGCGGGATCCAGCGGCTCCGTGCCGAAAAGCGCATGCGCAATCGCGTTTTTCTCCCGGCAGGCGTTCTCGATGTGCGTCTTCAGCAGATCCGTGTTCAGCAGATCCACCACCCGCAGCCCGTTGCGCGCCATCTTGTCTTCGTAGGCGGGCCCGATCCCACGGCTCGTCGTGCCGATCTTCTGCCGCCCCGGCGCGCTCTCCGCCGCCAGCTCGATCATGCGGTGGTACGGCAGGATCACCTGCGCCCGGTTCGAGACAAACAGCCGGCTGTCCACATCGATGCCCAGATCCCGCAGCCGCCCCGTCTCCTTCAGGAACGCCATCGGGTCCAGCACCACGCCGTTCCCGATCACCCCGCGGCAGCCCGGCCGCAGCACGCCGCACGGCACCAGTTGCAGAATAAATTTCTCCCCGTTGATGACCACCGTGTGGCCGGCGTTGTGCCCTCCCGCATAGCGCGCCACCACCGAGAAGCGCTCGCTCAGCACATCGACGATCTTGCCCTTGCCTTCATCGCCCCACTGGGCGCCCACCACCACTGCCGACTTTGCCTGGGTCACCGGATTCCCTGCTTTCGTCTTCCTCTGATCCCGGCGTCACGGCACACACGTTCCCTGTTCGCTGCTCAACTCGCTGAACATGAATCTGAGGTGACCGTGGGTGGGCCGGATGCGGAAAATCAGTCCATCCGATTCCTCATCATATATTGGTTGGGCGCGCCCCGAAAGATTACGTTCCAACCCCTGATAAACCAGCAAAGCTGCGCGGATCGGTTTACGGGCAGGTCAGCTGCGCCGTCCCCGAAATTGTGCACCCGCCTCCGCATACGCTAATCGCATCGCAGTTGGCGCCGGTCGATCCCAGCGGAGGATCGTAAGCAAACACGGTAAAGGTGCCCTTTGCGCCGCTCGCGCACTGCGCCAGTCCGCTGGAGGAAACCGTCACCTCGGTCGTCGCCGACTGCATCACGGTATTGCCCGAAACCTGCTGCACGCACGCTCCCCAGTTGGCCACCTGCGGCGTCACCATCACAGGAGACGCGCTCCAGTGCCCCGTCGCGGTGAACTGCGCCGGCTGCCCCTGAGCGCTTGCGGTCGCGGGACTAATCGTGATCGATTGAAGCTGTCGATTCGGCATCATGTTCGCCCCGGTGCCGCACGAAACCGGAACCATCGCTGCTGCCAGCACAATCCAACGCATCGTCGACTGCAATTGACTCATGACCTGGCCCCCAAACTTTGAATATTAGACCGGAAACATTGCGGCTTTGTTGCGCAATGGGTGCCATCAAATCCTCCATCCCCGGGAACCCACACTCCCGCCCTCTTTTCCACCCCGCCTAACCTGCGATACTGAGACTTCCGATGCCAACAGTTTGCCTCAGATGCGGCGGGTTGGGAGTGAAGGTCATTCCCTCCCCAGGCGGCGGCGCCACCATCGAAACCTGCCTCTGCCAGACCGAGCAGCGCGTCGCCCGCCTGCTCACCCGCGCCTCCATCCCCACCCGCTACGAGCACTGCACGCTCGACAGCTTCGAGCCGAACTATTCCGGAGCGAACAGCTCACTGGCTGGGGCAAATATCATGGCCCGCCGCTTCGTCGATGACTATCCCGTCACCACGGGCGGCCGCGGTCTGCTGCTTACAGGCGACATCGGCGTTGGCAAAACCCATCTTGCCGTCGGCATTCTGCAGGCGCTCATCGTCGAAAAAGGCATCCATGGCTTTTTCTGTGATTACCGCGAGCTGCTCAAGGAGATCCAGCACTCCTACAACCCCCAGGTCGCCACCACGGAGATGGAGATCCTCCAGCCGGTCTTCGACGCCGAGGTGCTCGTCCTCGATGAGCTCGGAGCCTCCAAACCCACCGACTGGGTCTGGGACACCGTCGCTCTCATCCTCAACACGCGCTACAACGACAAGCGCACTACCATCATCACCACCAACTACGCCGACCTCGCCCCGGGCGGCTCCAGCGGCAGCAACGGCGCCGGGCGCGTCATGCGCGACGAGACCCTCGGCGACCGCATCGGTGAGCGCATGCGCTCGCGCCTCGCCGAAATGTGCGTCGTGGTCGAAATGCACGGTGAAGATTTTCGCCGCACCGTCGGCCGCGCCCGCTTCGGCTGACCCGAAAACCTTCCGGCCCACAACTGATTTCCATCGTTTCGACCCCGTGGCGCATCCCTCCTGTAGGGGCTGGAGGAACCGCAATGGTCACAGAGCAGACCCATCGCCGCCCGCGCGTCATGATCCTCGGCGCAGGCTTTGCCGGAACCCACGCCGCCGAAGCGCTGGCGAAGTTGCCGGTGGACGTCACTGTGGTCGACCGCCGCAATCACTTCACGTTCCAGCCGCTCCTCTATCAGGTGGCGCTGGCGGTTCTTTCTCCGGCCGAGATCGCTTCGCCCGTCCGCACCATCCTGCGCCACAACGCCAACACCGAAGTCCTCATGGACGAAGCCGTCGCCTTCGACCTCGAAGGCCGTCGCGTCCGCTTCCGCAGCGGAGCCGAAATCGCGTACGACTACCTCATGCTGGCCACAGGCGCCACCCACTCCTACCTCGGCCACGACCAGTGGGAACCCCTCGCCCCCGGCCTGAAGACCATCGAGGATGCCATCGAGATTCGCCGCCGCGTCCTTCTCGCCTTCGAGTTGGCCGAGCGGGAAATGCTGGAGACCGGCTCCCACCCTCCGCTCAATTTCGTCGTCATCGGCGGCGGCCCCACCGGCGTCGAGCTGGCCGGAGCCATCTGCGACATCACCCGCCGCTTCATGCGCCACGACTTCCGCCACATCGACCCGGCCACCTCGCGCGTGATCCTCATCGAGGGCGAGAAGCACGTTCTCTCCACCTACCCCGAAGAGCTGTCCATCAAAGCCGAGGAGCAGCTACGGGCGCTCGGCGTCGAAGTCCACCTCAATTTGCGTGTCACCGATGTGCAGCCCGGTTACGTCATCGCCGGCGGCCAGCGCATCGATGCCGCAGTCACGCTGTGGGCCGCGGGTGTGCAGGCTTCTCCGCTCGGCAAGCTGCTGGGCGTGCCCACTGACAAACGCGGATGCGTGCTCGTGAACAGCACCCTCAACCCCGAAGGCCATCGGGAAATCTTCATCTGCGGCGATCTGGCCCACTTCGAGCAGGACGGCCACCAGGTCCCCGGCGTCGCCCAGCCCGCCATGCAGATGGGCGATCACGTCGCCCGCATGATTGCCGCCGACCTGAACCACCAGCCCCGCAAGCCATTTCACTATTTCGACAAGGGCGATATGGCCACCATCGGCCGCCTCTCCGCTGTGGCTAAAGTCGAGTGGCCCTTCAAGGCGCGCTGGAGCGGCTTTCCCGCGTGGATCACCTGGCTGGTCGTCCACATCTACTTCCTCATCGGCTTCCGCAACCGGCTCGCCGTGCTCTCGCAGTGGGTCTGGAGTTACTTCACCTTCACCTACGGCGTCCGCCTCATCTACGGCAGCCAGGTTTTGCCGGGATGGACCGACCGCGATGGCGTGGAAACACACCCAGGTGAGCTCCAGGCCGCGTCCCAACGCACGCAAACGCAACCGCCGTCGAAGCCCGCGGCTGCCGATTAATTGGACTGATCCACCAACCATGCTGGCTGTGCGGCTCTGCTGGAATTCTCCTCGTCCGTGTGGTAATCCCCCTCCTCGCCATAAGGAAACACAGGATGGAGGGCATCGCGGTCCCGAATCATGGCTTCTGTGTGCTCCACATCCGCGGGCTTCCCGAAATAAAATCCCTGGAGAAGATCGCACCCAAGCGCCGTGAGCCGGGTTACCTGATCCGCCGTCTCCACTCCTTCGGCCACGACTTTCAGCTTCAAGGTGCGGGCAAGCTGGATAATCGTGCGCACGATCTCCGGCGATCCGTCGCCCGCCCCCAACTCGCGTGTGAAGGAGCGGTCGATCTTCAGAGTATTGAACGGTAGCCGCTGCAGATAACTCAGGGATGAATAACCGGTGCCAAAGTCGTCGATCACCATGGAGATATCCATCCGCTTCAGCGCTCGCAGTGTGGCCAGAACTTGTCCGGAGTCGGTGGCCAGAGAGGTCTCTGTCACTTCCAGCCGCAGGCGCTTCGCGGCCATTCCCGTCTCCGCCAGCACCCGCCTCACCAGTTCCGCAAATCCCGGATCGTTCATCTGCCGCGCGGCGACGTTCACCCCGATGGTCAGCGGCGGGTCCGGCGCCAGCCGCTCCTGCCATTCCGCCATCTGCCGGCACGATTCGCGCAGCACCCATTCTCCAACCTCGAGGATCAGGTCCGATTCCTCGGCGACGGGAATGAATTCCACCGGCTGCAGCAGGCCGCGATCCGGATGCTGCCAGCGCACCAGCGATTCGAATCCGATAATCCGCCGCTCCCGCAGTGACACCAGCGGCTGAAAACGCAGCCGCAGCTGGTTGGCCTCGATCGCGCGACGCAATCCCATCACCACGTCCAGCCGCGCCGTTGCCCGCTCGCGCATGCTCGGGTTGAAGATGGCGAACTTGCCGTTCTCCTTCGTCGAAGCGTCGTACATTGCCGTTTCGGCGTTGCGCAGCAGTTCCTCGGGCCCATCGGACGGCGACCCAAACGCGATTCCCATACTGCCTCCCACCGGGACTCGCCGGCCTTCGATGTAATACGGCTCCCGCAGCAGCTTCAGCGTGTCTCTGGCCACGCTCTCGGCGTCGCAGGTTTGCCGCAGCCCGGTCAGCAGCATGCCGAATTCGTCTTCACCGGTTCGCGCCACCGCTACCTCCCGCCCACTGGCTCGCACCATGGAGCGCAGCCGCCCCGCCACCTGCTTCAGCAGCTCGTCGCTCGCCGGGCGCCCCAGGCCGTCGTTCACCATCCTGAAGTGGTCCAGATTGAGAATGAGCACTGCGTAACGGCTTGCGTCGCGCTGCGCGGCCTCCACCGCCGCCTGCAGACGATCCAGAAAAAAAAGCCGGTTGCGCAACCCGGTGATCGGATCCCTGGTTTTTCTTCTGGTGATGTCGTTCACCGATCCCGCTGTGCGCACAATCTGGCCATGCTCATCCCGCACTGCCGTCCCCCGCGCCAGCACCCACAGATAACCGCCATGGCTGTGCTTCATCCGGCATTCGATCTCGAACGCCGCGGGGCCCGACGTACGGAATGCGGCGAACTCCGCATGCACCCGCTCCCGATCCGCCGGATGAATCCTGTCGAACAATTCTTCCGGGCTTCCCCATCGCTCCACTTCAGGCTCGCCCACCATGGCATTCATGCGCGCGGAGAAATACACCTGGCCCGTTTCCATCCTCCAGTCCCACAAACCGTCGCTGGACCCCCGGGCGGCAATCGCATACCGCTCCTCGCTCTCCCGCAGTCCTGTCTCGGCCGCCCGCCGTGCCCGGTCGTGCTTCTCGATCTGCGCCAGCATTTCGTTGAACGCATCGATCAGCACCCCGATTTCGCCGCCCGTGCGCCGCTCCGCCCGCACCGAGTAGTCGCGCCCCAGCGAAATGCTGTGCGCCACGTTCGCCAGATAGCCCAGCGGATCGGTGACCATGCGCGACAGACGCATCACCACGATGACCCTGATGACAACCGATAACAGGAGCAGCCACAAAGCCACGCGAAAGTGCCGGTGCAGTCTTGCCTGCGCGGTCGCGACGTCGTAGACCAGGGCCACGGAACCGACTCTCTGGCCCCTGAGAAAAACCCCGTCCGAGAGCGTGAGTATATGGCCGTTGAAGCGCCCACCATCGGCCAGCGGTGTCCAGGCCGGGTTCGCCGCGCCCTCGCCCGCGCGCCGGTATTCCGCGAGAACCCTGCCGCCGCCGTCGTACAGCGTGGCCGCCATCACCTGATCTTCGATGGACAGCGCGCCCAGCGCCGTCTCCGCCGCACTGCGATCCCCCGCCGAGACGGCAGGAGCCGCGTTTGCGGCCAGCCACCCAACCGTTGTGCCGCCTTCTCGCACCACCTCCATCTGCAGCGTGTGACGCTGGTAAAGCACGAGAACGCTGAATTCAACCACCATCCCCAAAACACCGATGGACAGGAACATCAGCACGATCCGGCACCGGACCGGGAGATCCGCGAACCTCGGCCTCGAATCGCCCCGTGTCCACATCCTCAGCCATCCGCCCACCGACAAGCACGGCAATTGCCTGCCAGCAGAATCCTGGCCGGCCCGCATGGCGGGCGCGCACGTCAACGCCGCCTCCTGCCCTCGCGCCGGACCGGGCGATCCGTCCCTCGCGCCGGTGCCCTCAGCCTGGTTCCGCATTCGCAACCCGCCTGTCCCGGAATTCCCTGTCCGTTCCAAACGGGCTTATCGGCACAGGTCGCGACATCAGCAGAACACCGGAAATCCCCCCGGGGGTGCTCCGATTGCGGTCAGCACGCCCCTGGTTCCTGTCTTGTTTATGGCCATTTCAGTAGAGCGGCGCCTCGCCCTCCGGCCGCGTCTTCCACCGCCGGTGCACCCATAGCCACTGGTCAGGATAGCGGCGAACAAACCGCTCGATGGCAGCCGTGAATCGTGCCGTGTTTTCCACCACATCCCGCTCGTCGTCGCCGCTCTCGACCAGCGGAATCTCGCGCCCAAAACGCAAAACGTATTTTCCTTCCCGGGCTTCCCAAACCAGAAATCCCGGTAGAACCGCCGCTCTCGTACGCAGCGCCACGCGCGCCAGTCCCGACGCCGTGCACGCCGCAAACCCAAAGAACGGCACGAACACCCCCTGCGGCGGCGTCATGTTCGTGTCCATCAGAATCCCGATCGTCTCCCCGCGCTTCATCGCCGCCAGCAGCCCCCGGGCGAAATCGTCTTTGTGCAGAACGCGATTGCCGTGCTGGCAGCGAATCTCGTTCACCAGTCGATCCACCCGCGCATTGTCGAGCCGCCGGATCACCATCGCCATGGGATGCCCCATCAGCGAATGCCAGAAACTGGAAAGCTCCCACGCCCCCAGGTGGCCGGTGACGATCAGGACACCCTGGCCTCTCTCCTGCGCTGTCAGGTAGTGTTCGAGGCCCTCATAGCGGATCAGGTCCCGCGTGTTCTCTCGCGTGTAGCGCGGCATGTGGCAGAATTCGCCCAACTGCCAGCCGAGATGACGATAGACCCGCCGCAGGATCGACGCGCGCTCCGCCGCAGGCATCTCCGGGTACGCCAGCTCCAGATTGCGCATTCCGGTGCGCTTCAGATGCGGCAGCACCCACCAGGCCACCGCTCCCAGTCCGGCGCCCGCGCTCCGCGCCATTCGCCGCGGCAGGGCTCCCATCAGCCGCAGCAGTGTCCAGGCAAACGCATATTCCAGAGCTTCTCGCATCGATTCGGCGAAAAGCCAGTGTAAATGGCCGGTCGAGGGATGCAACGGCCGGAGAAGTCTGGCCAGGGCGGGCTTCGCGAGGAGAATACTCAGAATGGGCCGAGCAGGACGAACGGGGCTTCCGCCCATCCCGCTCCCATGGCCCGCACAATTAACAATTACTCGTTGGCGGCGTGGAAATACTTCACCACCGTGCGCACAAACGGCTTCGCATCCGGGGGTACCGGCACGTCGCCGCGCAGAACCGTCTCAAACCGCTCCGGCGCGCCGTAGAAAAGGTCCGTGTCGGCGTGATTCTGGCTCACCGCAACTCCGCTCAGGTCAACCCCGGCAAACAGCCCCTTGCTCCTCGACCAGGTCAGCAGCTCCGACTGCAGTCTCCAGTTCGTCGAAGCCTGCGCATTGCGTCCCACCGGGCCCGCCGCAGCCGACGCATCGCCGCCAATCTTGAACTTGCTGTGCAGCAGGTCCTGGAATCCCTTGTCATTGACGGCTACCAGAACCAGATCCGTTCCCTGTCCGCCGATCTGGAAGCCCCAGGAACCGCCCTCCATCCGGATAAATACCGGCGCGCTCCACCCGCGGGGGCTGCGGCAGGTGACGACTCCCTGGCCGTATTCGGCGCCAAAAACGAACGCACCCTTCAGCATGCCCGGCACCACACCCACGCACGTCGCCTGGCGCAGGATCGAATCGGGAATCTGCTTGTCGGGGGTGGCCATGATCTGGTTCAGAACGTCGCGTGCCGCGTCCAGACGCGCGTCGATCTTCGCCTTGTCCTGGGCAAAGCCCGGAACCGTCAGGACAAACGTGCAAAGTAGCGTGCATAGAACTGCAAGTCTTTTCATTTGTTTGATTTCTCCCGTAAGAAAGATGATCCGTGGGACATCCGCTATGGTACAGCAATTCGATGAACCCCACGCAAACCCCAGCGATCCGCGCGGGCAATCACCGGCCGTGAGCCGTGAACGCTGTGGGCCGGATCCGCGCCAGAACTTTATGACCCCTGCCCAGGCGTGCGCCTGGCCCAGTAACTACGATGCGCATCCAGTTCGCAGGGTTGATGAGGATGAAGGGGAATCCCGTGATAAACGAAACAAAAAATTGGGGCTGCGGATGCAGTCGCCTGCCAGCCATCAGCCCCGTTCCCCAGATCTGCGTTGTAAGTGTGTTCAGTTGTAGCGAGCGGGGTCGTAATTCCGCAAGATAACGAAAGTAGGCGCAACTTTAGTAATCACACGACCAGATCTGTTCACTCATTCAATACCCCTTGAGCAAACCGCCCGAAGCTTTACTCGTGTTGCCCGAAAGCATCCAGTTCTGCGCTGTGACGGAGCAGCAGAGTGGTGCCGTGCCTCCAGGGGGCGAACGGACCAGCGCCAGCGCTTGAGATCACAACTACATTGGCCACTTCAGCAGATTATAGCGTCGCCCCCGTTGCACCTGAAATGGTGCAAGGTATCTGTCTCGACATCCAGCGCGCACGCCGCTCCTCCTCGGCCGCGCGCCGGCTTTTCGATATGCGCCACATCCCCCTCCACCCCCGCATCTACCTCCGCAGCAAGAGAATCCTCTACCGCAACAAGGGCCGTATTATCTGGTAGGCTAAATACCAGTCCGCATTCCAGTCGGCTTTACGGGACCATCGTGTTCCGGTGCCGTCCGTAGCGCACGCGGGAAAACCCTCATTCGCACAAATGACTGAATTGATTATCGAAGCTGGGCGTGCCGAGAAAAACTACTGGCGCGACCTGTGGCGCTACCGCGAGCTCTTTTACTTCCTCGCCTGGCGCGACATTCTCGTCCGCTATAAGCAGACGATCATGGGAATTGCCTGGAGCGTGGTGCGTCCGCTCCTCACCATGGTGATTTTCACCATCCTCTTCAGCCGGATCGCCAAACTCCATGCGCCCGCCGCTGTTCCCTACGCGCTGCTGGTCATGGCCGGTATGCTTCCCTGGCAGTTCATCTCAGGCTCAATGACTGCGTCCAGCGAAAGCATGGTCCAAAATTCCAACCTGGTTTCCAAAATCTATTTCCCCCGCCAGATCGTGCCCGCCAGCTCGGTCATCACCAGCTTCGTCGACTTCGCCATCACCCTCGGCCTCATGGCCATCATGATGGCCATTTACCGGTTTTCGCCGGACTGGCATCTGATCGCACTGCCGGCCTTCATCCTGCTAGCCTTTGCAGCCTCCATCGGCTCCGGCTTGTGGCTCTGCGCTCTCAACGTCGAGTACCGCGATTTTCGGTACATTATCCCCTTTGTCGTCCAGTTCGGACTCTACGTTTCCCCCGTTGGCTTCAGCAGCAGCGTCGTTCCCGGCAAGTGGCGGCTGCTCTTTTCCCTGAACCCGGCGGTGGGCGTGATCGACGGCTTCCGCTGGTCGCTCCTGCGCGGTCAGGGCCTCATCTGGTGGCCCAATCTGGTGAATTCGATTCTGGTCACCGTTTTCCTGTACATCAGCGGCATCTGGTATTTCCGCAAAATGGAGCGGAGCTTTGCTGACGTCATCTGAGCGGCCCGCGGCCGACCCCATCACCATCGACAGCCGACCGTTCCTGATGAGGCGCGGCCGGCGCCACGCAAGTCCGCTCCCCAGGTTGGTCCAGGCGGTTCACAGGGTCCCGTTCGCCTATGTCTGACGTCATTATTTCGGTCGAAAATCTCGGCAAGAAGTACGCCATCCAGCACCAGCAGCAACGGCAACGTTCAAACTATAAGAGCCTGCGCGAGACCATCACCCAGAAGGCCCGCAACCTGGTGACCGGCTGGAACCGGCGCGGACCCGAAACCGCGAAGACGAAAACCCGCGAGGAGTTTTGGGCCCTCCGCGATGTTTCCTTTGAACTCCAGCGCGGCCGCGCGCTGGGCATCATCGGACGCAATGGTGCTGGCAAAAGCACCCTGCTCAAAGTCCTCAGCCGCATCACCGTCCCATCCGAAGGTCGTGTGACTCTTCGTGGCAGGGTGGCCAGCCTGCTCGAGGTCGGTACTGGTTTCCACCCGGAATTGACCGGCCGCGAGAACATCTTCCTCAACGGATCCATCGTCGGCATGAGCCATGCTGAGATTCGCCGCAAGTTCGACGAAATCGTCGCCTTCGCCGGCGTGGAGAAGTTCCTCGACACCCCCGTCAAGCGTTACAGCAGCGGCATGTACGTGCGGCTGGCATTTGCCGTCGCCGCTCACATGGAACCCGAGATTCTCGTCGTGGACGAGGTCCTCGCCGTCGGCGACGCCGAGTTCCAGAAAAAATGCATGAGCAAGATGCAGGATGTGGCGAGCGGCACGGGCAGGACTGTGCTGTTCGTGAGCCACAACATGGTTGCCATCCAGTCTCTATGCGAGCAGGCGGTATTGCTGGAACGGGGGCGGGTGAAGGACGCGGGACCCGCAGCGTCGGTGATTGCAAGTTATCTGTCCCAGAGCATGGAGTCGAATCAGACGGTCACCTGGGACGATCCCGCGAGCGCGCCGGGCAACAGCATCATGCGGATCCGGCGCATCTCCGTCACGGACGCCCATGACCCCGGATCCACATTGCTTTCGATGCAAACGGAGATTCGAATCGAAACAGAGTACACGGTCGATGCAACCAATTCCCTGCTGCACATCACTTACCATCTGCTGAACGACCAGGGAATCACGGTTCTGACCAGCGGCAACAAACCGAGAGTTCACTCTGCGGGAATCTATCGCGCGGTTTGCAGAATACCCGGCAATCTGTTGAACAGCGGGGGATATTCCCTCAAATTGTTCATCGTGGAGAACGAAAGCCTGGCAACCTATTGGAAGGAGGACGTCGCTTCTTTCAACGTCATGGACACTGCCCAACGAGAAACAGCATGGATGGGGCGTGAACCGGGAATCGTTCAGCCGATTCTTGAGTGGAGTACTGAAGGCCCCCTCCAGCCAATGAATTATGAGGAGCCCCCGCTTGCCGTGGCTCCAGACCGCATGCGCTAGAGGAGAGCCTCAACCATCAGTGAAATGGAATTCGGAGGTTTGCCATGCCGCCGAAGATATGGCGGGTTCTGATTATGCCCGGCGATACAGAGATTGGACTGGAGTTGCGCCGTTCGCTGGCCTGGTTGAAAGAGGTGGATCTTTATTCTGCGAGCAACAGCAGCAAGGCGCATGCCTCGTTGGTGTTCGCGCGGCATTTCTGCGTTCCTTCAGTACTTGAAGAGGGCTGGCTTCCTGTACTCCAAAGGGTGGTCGATGAAAACCAGATCACGCACATCTTCCCCGCTCACGATGACGTGCTGCTGGCACTTTCAGAGAATGCCAGAAGCCTCCGAGCCAGGATCGTTGCCTCTCCCGAAAGCACTTGCAAAGTTGCGCGCTTTAAAAGCACGACGATCCATCGCCTTGGGAACCGCCTGCCCACTCCGAGGATTTATAAGACACCGAATGACGTGGATCGCTACCCGGTCTTCCTCAAGCCGGACCGGGGGCAGGGATCCCAGCGTACTGAGATTGCGATAGACAGGGCCGAACTGGAGATGCTGCTGCACAGGGATCCCGACCGCATCATATTTGAGTTTCTTCCTGGGCGGGAGTTCACCGTCGACTGCTTTTCCGACCGGGAGCGCGGCCTTCTTTACGCGCGGGGCCGGGAGCGCCAACGAATCCGCAATGGAATTGCGATGAGGTCTGCATTCACTGAAGATTCGCGATTCCAGGAATATGCCGCCAGGATCAATGAAGAGCTGGAATTTCACGGAGCATGGTTCTTCCAGCTCAAAGAGGATGCGCAGGGCCGACTTTGCCTGCTGGAGGTTGCGCCAAGGATCGGAGGAACCTCTTGCCTGAGTCGCGTCTCCGGCGTGAACCTCCCCTTGTTGAGTCTTTATGAAAACGAGAGGATCCCGGTTGAAATCCCACAAACGGCCTACCGCATCGAAGTAGATCGAGCTCTGGAGAATCGCTATCGTCATGACGTTTCGTACCGGACCGTCTATGTCGACCTGGACGATACCCTTGTTGTTAAAGCCCAGGTCAATCCGGACTTGGTTAGGCTTCTGTATCAGGAACTGAACAGGGGGAAAACGCTTGTTCTTTTGACCCGCCACGGCGGAGAGGTGCGCGAGTACCTGGCGAAGTTCAGGCTGCAGTCCTTGTTTGACGAAATCTGCGAAGTCAAGACAGGTGAGAAGAAGAGCCAGTTCATAAAGGACACGAGCGCCATTCTGATCGATGACAGCTTCTCTGAGTGCGCGGAGGTTCGGAATCGTCTCGGGATTCCCGTCTTCATGACGAGCATGATTGAAGGACTCTTTGATGAAAGGGCGTAGCCGAAAGCAAATGAAGGCAAATACGGCAATCCAATCCAAACCGCTCGCGGTACTGGGAGCTCCTCCCCGTTTCCAGTCCGTACTGCATGTGGGCAGACCGAATGTGGGAAGTCGAGAGCGGCTTCTTGCGCGGCTCAACGACATGCTTGACCGTCGCTGGTTCTCCAATGATGGCCCCTTCGTTAAGGAGTTCGAGGCTAAAGTGGCGTCGATCGCACAGACCAGGCACTGTGTGGCAATGTGCAACGCAACGGTGGCCCTTGAAATCGCAGTTCGCGCGCTTGAAATGACGGGAGAAGTCATTGTGCCGTCGTACACGTTCATTGCCACAGCGCACGCCCTCCAGTGGCAGGAAATCACCCCCGTCTTCGCCGATATCGATCCGGCCACCAGCACGGTGGATCCTCGCAGCATTGAGCGGATGATCAGTTCAAAGACGAGTGGGATCCTCGGCGTGCATCTGTGGGGACGCGCCTGCGATACGGAGGCAATTGAGAAAATCGGCCGTGAGTATGGACTCAAGGTGATGTATGACGCGGCGCATGCGCTTGCCTGTTCGCACCAGGGCAGGATGGTAGGCGGTTTTGGCGAATGCGAGATCTTCAGCTTTCATGCGACAAAGTTCATCAATGCGTTCGAAGGGGGAGCTATCGTCACCAACAATGACGACCTGGCGACCCGTTTAAGATTTATGCGCAATTTTGGCTTCTCGGGCTATGACAAGGTGAGCTACCTGGGTGTGAACGGTAAGATGACAGAAGCCTGCGCGGCAATGGGCCTTACGTCGCTGGAGTCGCTCGACGAAATCGTTCAGGTGAACAAGGCAAATTATGAAGCCTACGAAAGCCGTTTGGCCGGGATACCGGGTGTTTCTCTCATTCGCTACGACAAGCAGGAGAGCAACAACTATCAATACATTGTTGTGGAGGTCGACCCCGCAGTGGCCCCTCTGAACCGGGACGAGCTCGTCGCGGTATTTCACGCGGAGAATGTGCTGGCAAGAAAATACTTCTGGCCGGGGTGTCACCGGATGGAGCCGTACAGGAGCCTGCAACCCAATGCCGATCTTCTGTTGCCGAATACCGAAAGAGTGGCGAGCCGGACCTGCCTTCTTCCAACCGGACAGGCAGTGGATGCGGGCATGATCGAGAGCATCGCTGAGATTCTGAATGCAGCATTCCAGTCTGCCGGTGAAGTCAAAGATGCGCTGAGGAGAAGAAGTGGCGGTCACGGGGATTGAAACCATGAAGGTAAGCGTGGCAATGATCACATATAACCACGAGAAATACATCGCGCAGGCGATCGAGAGCATCCTTTCCCAGGATGTGAGATTCGACTACGAAATTGTCATCGGAGAGGACCTTTCGACCGATCGCACTCGTGCAGTTGTTATGGATTTCCAGCGGCGCTATCCCGATCGCATCAGGCTGCTTCTTCGTGACCACAATGTTGGCTCGGTGCGCAATTTCGCAGACACTATCGAAGCCTGCCAGGGTGAATACCTGGCACTTCTCGAAGGTGATGATTATTGGATTTGCAACAACAAGCTCCAAATGCAGGTCGATTTTCTCGACGCGCACCCTGAATATGCAATATGCTGCGGCCGCGCCCGCACACTCTATGAAAGCGACATGTTAGATTGCGGCAGGAACGTGGGTGATGTGCTCCCTGCGCTCCCCGCCGGTCGATATACGATTGACGACATGCTAACTAGTATCTTTGCGCCAACCGCTACAGTGGTACTACGGCGGCGGTCGATTCCCCCTTTTCCACAATGGTTCCTTGAGATGAAGATGGGTGATTGGCCACTTTTCGCCCTGACTGCACGATCCGGTTTCATCCAGCTGATGGATGAGGTTTTGTCGATCTACAGAATTCATGCCGGCGGCCTCTGGACTTCCATGCCGAGCTTGACCGGACGTAAAGAATGTATCCGAATGTTAACAGCGCTCGATAAGGAGCTGCAGTATCGGCATCACAGTACCGTGAGAGCAACCATCGCTCGCCTCTATCTCCTCATGGCCGCGACTTCACGCTCGCAGAACAGATGGATCGATACAGCGAAATATCTGTTCGCTTGCGTTTGTAATGGCGGCTGGCGCGGCGCGGCACACCCACGAACCATTTCAGGCAGGATCGCATTTGGGTTGATGAAGTGCTGGTCCGGGGTTTACCGTGCAGGCAACGCCCTAATCGGGCCGATATGGCTGGCAGTCCACAGACAGTTCTCCGATTCGCCGCCCTATGCGTGGAAAGACGAGCAGAAGTGAACGACCGTCCGGCTCTTCCGAGCCAAGCCAGTCAGGTAAGCGCGGCGACTCCCTTGCTGGGCAAAAGTGGGTGCCCCACAAATGGTGCACAATGCAAAAGCGAGGTAATACCCAAAAGGTATTACCCTCGAAGTGCTTTGCTATCAGGCGGATGCTGTTAGCAGCCCGGGGGGGTGGGGGGAACAGGGGATTTTTTACATCTTGTACTTCCCCAAATCCTCGTCCCCCAAATTTTCCAGCCAGCGCCGGACATCCTGCTCGGTCGGCTGCGTCTCCGCCGCGCTGGGCAGCACCTTCGCCGCATGCAGCACTTCCTCGGCGACAAAAATCGGGCAGTCCGACCGCAGAGCCAGCGCCAGCGCGTCCGACGGCCGCGCGTCGATCGCCACAATCTCCCCGTTCTGCTCCACCCAGATCACCGCATAGAACGTGTCCCCGCGCAGCTCTGACACCACCACGCGCTGCACCTGCGCGTTCAGCCCCATCACCACATTCTTCAGCAGATCGTGCGTCAGCGGCCGCGCTGTCGTCGCCTTCTCCACTTCCAGCTGGATGGCGTTCGCCTCGTACAGCCCTACCCAGATCGGCAGCACCGCCTCGCTCTTTGGGTCTTTCAGGATCACGACTGGCATATTCGTCGAAGGATCGACCATCAGACCTCGAATTTTCATTTCCACTTCCATCGTGTCCCCCGGTTACTGCACCGCTTCTCCCACCAGACTGTTCGGAAAGGCTTTTGTCACAAGCACCGGCACATATACGCCGGGCGCCGGAGCGATGGGCTGCGCCGCGGTGAAATTCAGCGTCTTGTTCTGCGACGTCCGCCCCACCACCTGCCCGCGTGCCGGATTCATCCCTTCCACCATCGCCTCCAGCACCTGTCCCACATGCTTTTCGTAATTCGCTCTCTGGATCTCCCGCTGCCGGTCCAGCAAAATCTGCAACCGCTTCGATTTCTCCTCATCCGGAATCGAATCCGGCATCGACAACGCCGGCGTATTCGGCCGCGGCGAATACTTGAACGCAAACACGCCGTCGTACTGCACCTCATCCAGCAGCGCCAGCGTCTCTTCGAAGTCCTCTGCCGTCTCACCCGGAAATCCCGCAATCACATCCGTCGTCATGCTGATCGCCCGCCGCGCGCCCTTGATCCATCCGATGCGCTCCAGGTACTGCTCGCGCGTATATTCCCGCGCCATCATCCGCAATACCTTCGATGACCCGCTCTGCACCGGAAGATGTACGTGATCGCAGAGCGACGGCACCGCATCGATCGCCTCCACAATATCCCGCGTAAAGTCCCTGGGATGCGACGTCGTGAACCGCACCCTCCGAATTCCCGGCACTTCGCCCACAGCAGCCAGCAACTCCGCAAAACTCCGCTTCCCCTCCGGGTCGCGATACGAATTCACATTCTGCCCCAGCAGCTGAATCTCCGTGAAACCCGAGTCCGCCATCCGCCGTGCCTCGGCCAGCACCGACTCCGACCGCCGGCTCCGCTCCTTACCCCGCGTATACGGCACCACGCAGTAGGCGCAAAACTTATCGCAGCCCTCAATGATCGTGATGTACCCGCGATGCGGATTCGACCGCGCCGTGAATTCCGTCTCGAACGTCTCTTCCGTCTGCCGATCGTCCAGCCCCGTCACCCGCGTCGCGCCCTGCTCAATCTGCACCAGCATTTCCGGCAGCCGCCGGTACGACGCCGACCCCGACACCAGCGACACAAACGGCGCCCGCTCAAAAATGCGCTCGCCCTCCTGCTGCGCCACGCATCCCAGCACGCCAAAGCGCTTGCCCTGCTTGTACAGCGCCTTGGTATCGTTCAGCCGGTGAAAGACCTTCTGCTCCGCCTTATCGCGAATCGAGCATGTGTTATACAGGATCAGGTCCGCAGCCTCTTCCGTTTCCACGCGGGCGTAGCCCTGCTGCTCCAGCGTGCCAATGACTTTCTCCGAGTCATGCACGTTCATCTGGCAGCCGAACGTCTCCAGATAAAAGGTTTTCTGCCCCGCCATCCCCCGAGTATAACGGAGGACGCATCACGCTTGTCAGCACTTATTCGTCGTAATGGAACCTCGATGACTGACGTCAGACCCATCACCAGAATCGACGATCGCGAGCGCTGGAACACAAAATTCCTGGCAGGCGAGGCGCAGTCCGTCGAACCCGATCCCCTGCTCGTCGAAGTCTGCGCGAACCTGACTCCAGGCCGCGCTCTTGACCTCGCTGGCGGCGCTGGTCGCCACGCCCTCTGGCTCGCCCAGCGCGGATGGCACGCCGTCCTCTCCGACATTTCCGACGAAGGCCTGGCCATCGCCGCAAAACGAGCAGAAGAAGCAGGCGTCGCGCTCACTCTCCGTCGCGAACCCGCAGCCGAAACCCTGGCCTGGGCGAGCGACAGCGAGCGCTTCGACCTCATCGTCGTCTTCTGGTGCCTGCTGCGCGATCAGTTCCCCGCGCTTCCCAGTCTGCTCACACCCGGCGGCCTGCTCGTATACAAGACCTACACAACAGAGCACGTCCGTTACACCGAGGGTCACTCCCTGCAAACCGCTCTCGATCCCGGCGAACTCCGCGCAGGCTTTCCCCGCCCTCAACACAATCCGCTACCGCGAAACCAACGGCGTCGCCGAACTCGTCGCGCGATCCGGATAGGAAGCCTCACTCGGCCCCGTCCGCGCAAACCGCAGCACCGCCGCCCACTGTCCCTTCCGCTCCGCCCGCCACACCACTCGGCCACCGAGCGCCCGCGCAATCATGCCCGGCGGCAAATCCCGATGAAAATCGAAATACCGCGTATCCAGTTCCTCATTGCGTCGTCCCAGATTCAGCCACAACCGCGGCGGATCGTACTTCGTCGAGAAAACCAGCGCTGCCGAATAATCCTCCGGCCGGCTCGCCGCCTTCGTAATCTGTTCCGCAGAAAAATTCTCGATCGCCACCACCGCCACTGGTCGCTTCACGTACCCCAGCTCCGGCTTGCCCAGCTCATCCGTCGCAGGCCACGCCGTCAGCACCGTCGCCCCCGGCATTTGCGCGACGATCTGGCCAATCGCTGCCTGATGCAGGTGAATCACCGTCGCATATTCCAGGTTGTCCTCCGGCGCAAATCGATACGGCGGGTTCACGAACAGTCCCGCCACAAACGCTGCCGCGCTCAGCGCCACCAGCCCCGTCCACTCCTTCAGTCGCCTCCGAAACGTGCTCACACACAGCAGCAGCACCAGCGGATACAGCGGCAGCAAATACCGCGTCAACAGCGCGCCACCCAGCACCGAAAAGAAAAGCACGTTCGCCGCAATCGTCACGTAGATCACCGCCTGCTGCTCGAACCCAATTCGTGCCCGTAACTGTGACGAATCCCCGGCACTTTGAGTGCCCCGGTCCCGCCGGGTGCCCCACATCTGCCAGCCGTTGGCAGATGTGGGATCATCCTTCACCGCCGGCAGCAATAAACACGCCAGCGCCGCCGCCACCGGCACAAACAGATTCATATGCGCCGTCACATGCATCGTCCGATGCGCCAGCGCCAGCAGCACCCGCACCGGCGTAAGCGTCTCCGTAGCGTTGTACCGCACATACTCCGCATTCCCAAACACGAATCCCGTCTTCCGCCAGTGGTACGCATACCACCCCGCCAGCGGAACCACCGCCGCCGCCAGCGCCGCCACTTTCTGGATCCGTCCTCTCCACGAATCCCGGGTGCCCCATTTCTGCCCGGCTTTGGCAGAAGTGGGAATCCTGAAGCTCTCCCACACCGCCAGCGCCAGCGGCGTCACAATGGCCGTCTCCTTCGAAAGCACCGCCAGCGAAAAACAAACCGCCGCGAGCCAAACCCTCTCCTCCAGAAAGAACGCCAGCGCCCACAGCGTCCCCGCCGCCGCAAACAAATCCGCATGCGCCAGCGAGCTCTGCGCAAAGAACACCGGATAAATCCCCGTCAGCAGCACCGTCGCCGCCGCCACTTGAGCCTTCCCCGTCGTGATCAGTGCCAGCCGCCACACCGCCGTCAGCACCACCGCCGCAACCACGCACATCGCCGTTCGCGTCACCAGCGGCGCAAAATGAAACACTTTCCACCACACCGCCAGATACAACGACGGCAGCGGTGGATGCGCATTCGAAATCGTCGAATAAGGAATCAGCGAGCCCGTGCGGAAGAAGTCGTACGCCGCGGGAATGTAGTACCCCGCCTCATCCCAGTAGTAAGGGAGCCGCAGCAGCGCCGCATGCGCCGCCACCACAGCAACAAAAATCGCCGGCAGCACGACCCACACCGGAATCGCCCGCGCGGCCTTCTCTGCCGTCATTGCCGGTCAGTGCACCGGGCCCTTGGGCGCCTGCGGCTCCAGCGCCAGCGCGCCGAACGTCTGCTCGTACTGCGCCAGGTTCTGCCCCAGAACATTCCACAGCGCCTTGGCCTGCTGCGGGCTCAGATACACGCCCAGCGCGTTCTTCACGTCCACCTGCTCAGCCGTCTCCTGATGTACCAGGCCAAAGACCAGCAGAAAATCCCACACGCTGACCCGCACCTGCACGCTGTTGGAATAAATCTCGCGATACTCATCGGTCTGGCTGAGGTGAATCTTGGGTTGCGGATGCGATGGATTCATAGCTCCCACAAGACTACCGCATCACCGCGAACGAAAGGGTTCCACCACCGCCGCAATATCCTGCTCGCCCAACCCTGCGGCCATCGCACGTTCGAAAACACGCAGAGCCGCCGTGCCCGTCATCGCATCGATCCCCTGCCGAGCCGCTTCTCCCGTGGCGTACTGCAGGTCCTTCGCCATTAGCTGCAGATAAAAATTTGGCTCGTACTGCCGCTGCATCATGCGTGCGCTGATCGCGTTCACCAGCGGGCTTCCCGGAGCCCCCTGCGTCAGCACGCCCACCGCCTTCGCCGGTTCCAGGTCGCTGCGCTCGATCATCGCCAGCGCCTCGGCCAGCGACGCGATCTGTACGCCGCACAAAAAATTGTTGATCAGCTTCATGCGCGCGCCGCTCCCCGTCGGTCCCAGATGAATCACATCCCGCCCCATCGAGCGCAGCACCGGCGCAACCCTCTCCACTGTTTCCGCCGAACCTCCGGCAAGAAACAGCAATTGCCCTCCAGCCGCCTGGGCCTTGCTGCCGGTCACCGGCGCATCCACCAGCGCCAGCCCACGCGCCTCCGCCGCCTTCGACAGCTCCTCGACCCACCCCACCGTCACCGTGCTCGACTCGACGAGAACCGCACCGGCCCGTGCACTCTCGAGAGCTCCGTCTTCGCCCAGCCACGCTGCCCGACAAGCCGCATCATCGGCCAGCATGCTGAAGATGATCTCCGCGCCCTTCGCCGCCCGCGCCGGAGAGTCGGCCACAGTAGCGCCCAGCTCGGCCAGCGGTCGCGCCCTCTCGCGCGTCCGATTCCACACCGTCAGCGGATAACCGGCCGCAAGCAGCCGCGCCGCCATGCCCGACCCCATCAGCCCCAATCCCAAAAACGCAATTTTTGTCGATTGCATCCTCTACTCCATTCACCCGAGCGATCGAACCACCATCGGACTCTCTGAGTGCGCCTCCACCAACACCGGATTCCGCAGCGCGCGTCCAAACCCTTCGAAGCTCACTTCCATCCCATCGCCATCCCGCAGCAAAATCCCATCGCCAAAACTCAGCGAGTGCGCGCCGAGAAAATGGATGTGCACATCGCCAGGCCTGCGATGCAGTTCGAACTTGAAGTGGTGGTGCTCGAGATTGCGCAGGCTGTGGCACATCTCCGTTTCACCGGTCGCAATCTCCCGCGACCAAAGGACGCCCCCATCGCGCACAATCCCCACTCGCCCCGGAACCGACTCGAACACAGGATCCACCGTCAGTTCCGGCCCCAGCGAACAAGCCCGCAGCTTCGATCCCGCAAGATTCAAATAGTTCCTCTTCTCAAATTGATGATCCGCAAACTCATTCCCCGGCGCCATCCCCACACGATATGGCTGCCCATCGCGCCCGACGATATACACCGCTGCTATCTCCGCCTCTTCCCCACCATCTTCCGCGTACCCCGGAATCGGCAACGCTTCGCCATGCGCCCGCACCGCCAGCCCGTTGCCTTTGTAGAACCACTCCGGCGCGACGCCAATCACTCCCGCCGCCGGCCGTCCACCCTCCACGCCCCAGCGAAACATCTTCATGCTGTCGGTCAATCCCTCTTCGCTGCGCCCATGCATCGCGTTGCGGTCAGCCGCGCTGCCCAGATGCGTCAACCCCGTCCCCGATACGACGCACCGCGCCGGCTCTTCCGGATGATCGATCGCCGCCATCAACCGCCACTCGCTCCGTCCTTGATAAATCGCGTCGTAGTCGAGCACCACATCGCTCCGCACGGCATCCACCAGCGCCGGCAACCGTTCTCCGCGTTCGATGGCCGCGACCGCCAGCGCATACACCGACTCGAAACCCCGCACCAGCCGCAGAGAAGGCTCCTCCACCACCGCCACCGCCCGCCGTTCGCCCGACCTCATCTGCACCAGCCGCATCAATCGCTCTCTCTCACTCCAGAATCTTGAACTGCCCCAGCCGCTCCTCGTTAATCGTGATTCCCAGCCCCGGCACGTCGTCGGACAGATCGATAAACCCATCCACCGGCGTCGGCTCGCCGTCGAAGATATACCAGAACAGCTCGTTGCCCACTTCCACATCAACCGGCGGAAAGAACTCCGCCATCGGACAATTCAGGCTCGCCATCACTACATGGAAGTTGTGCATCTGTCCCGCGTGTGGCACCACCGGAATCGAGAACGCCTCCGCCAGCGCACAAATTTTCCGCGCCTGGCTGATCCCGCCCACGCGGTTCGTATCGAACTGGATGTAATCGAGCGCGTGCGCCTCCAGCAGATCGCGAAACCCATACACCGTGAACTCGTGCTCCCCGCCCGCGATCGGCACCCGCCCATACGAACGCAGCTCCGCATACCCGCGCACATCGTCGGGGATCACCGGCTCCTCCAGCCAGCGCAGATGGAACGGCTCCAGCAGCGGCAGCATTCGCTTCGCATAATCCAGCGTCCACCCCATGTAAGCGTCCGCCATCACGTCGATCTCGTCCCCCGCCGCCTCGCGCACCGCACGTACCAGCTCCACATTGCGCTGCATCCCCGCCGCTCCATCGTTCGGCCCCCACCCGAACCGCAGCTTCATCGCCTTGTATCCATCGGCCTTGTAGCGCTGCGCTTCCGCCGCCATGTTTTCGAGGCCCGTGCTGTACAGCCGGCTCGCATACACCGGAATCCGCGCCTTCGTCCGTCCTCCCAACAGCCGGAATACCGGCTGCTTCGCGGCCTTCCCCAGCAAATCCCACAACGCAATGTCCACCGCGCTGATGGCCGTCATCCCCACGCCCTTGCGCCCAAACGCCATCGTGTTGCGGTACATGTGCTGCCACAAAAATTCGATGTCCCACGGATTCTGCCCCACCAGCAGCGGCGTCAGATACTGGTCGATCAGCGCCTTGGTCACCAACGGCGCCAGCGCAGCATTGCCGATCCCGACCGTCCCATCGTCAGCCTCAACTTCCACGATCAGCCAGCCATGAAACGCAAACGTCTTCATCGACGACTGCGGCAGCGCCAGCAAATCCATCGGATTCGTGCAAAAATGCACCGGCAACGGCGCCGTTTCTCCTCGCCACTGCACGACGCGCGTGCGTACCTCGCGTATCTTCATAGCTCGACCAATGCTCCTGTACCTGTGTTGAATTCAGTGGCAGGCGCGCGCAGAATTCCCGACGTGAGCAGAATAATGCCGAACGCCAGCAGATGAAGGCTCCCCGCAATAAAGAACAAAGTGCTGTACCCGGCGCCGTGTTTCAGCAATTCTCCCGCGACCACTCCGAACGTCGCCCCGCCCACCGCGCCGCCAAACCCGATCAGTCCCGCCACCGATCCCACCGAGCGCAGCGGAAAAACGTCCGCGGGCACCGTCATAATCAATCCCGACCACGACTGCTGCCCGAAGAAAACCACGCTGAACAACACCAGCGCAAACGAAACCGGAACCCGCGGCACCAGCATTACCGCGGGCATTAGAGCCGCGCTCAGTCCCAGCGCCAGCTTGCGCGAGAAGTTCAGCGAATGCCCCGTCCGCATCAAGTGGCTCGAATACCACCCGCCCAGAAAACTTCCCACCCCGGAAGCCGCATACGGAATCCAGCCAAACGTGCTCACATGCCGCACATCGAAGCCGCGCGCGTCGTACAAATACTTCGGCAGCCAGAACAAATAAAAGTACCAGGCGGAATCGCTCAGAAATTTTGCGGACGCCAGCCCCACCACCCGCCGCGATCGCAACAACCCGCTCCACGGAATCGAAGCCTCCGCCGCGCGAGACACCGGCCCCGGTCCGTCACCACGAAAAGCCGCCAGCCACCACACCGCCCACAGCAGTCCCAGCCCGCCCGAGACAAAGAAAACCTCCCGCCAGTTCCCCCGCCAAAGAATCAACCCAATCAAAGGAGGAGCCAGCACCGAACCCACCGCCGTCCCCGCGTTGATGATCCCCATCCCCGTCGACCGTTGCTCCGCCGGCAGCCATTCCGCCACCACCCGCGTCGCCGCCGGAAACCCGCCGCCCTCGCCCATGCCCAGCAGCAGCCGCGCTGTCGCCAGCAGCGGCAGCCCCCTCGCCAGGCCCTGCAACGCGCACGCCAGCGACCACCAGATCATAATCAGCGCGAATCCCGCCCGCGTGCCGATCGCATCCAGCAGCCTGCCCCCGCCCACATACATCACCGCATAGGTCGAGAGAAACGCCGCCTGCAACCACCCGAATTGCGCATCGGAAATGTGAATCGTGCGCGTGATCGCGCTGATCGCCACCGGCAGCGTCTGCCGATCGAAGTAGCTGATCGCGATCGCCGCCGCCACCAGCGCCACGAAGTACCACGCTCTGGAAGTCCGCTGCAGTTTTCTCCTCGCCATGCGCTGTCAAAAGAGCGCACTCCATCCCAGCCGAGGGTTACATCCTTGCTGTCTCTCTGTCCAGGTTCGATCCTGGGCTGCACGAAACCGCGAGCGCCCCACGCTACAATGAACCAGGCGTCAACCTTGCGAAAGTGGCGGAATTGGCAGACGCACCAGACTTAGGATCTGGCCCTCGCAAGAGGATGGGGGTTCGAGTCCCCCCTTTCGCACCATATTTTTCAGCAACTTGACCCGCTCTAACCCACGCCCCAACGCGCTATACATTCGTCGGCATCGTCGGATTCGTGGCGGCAGTCATGACTTTAAAAAAGCCGGACCCTCCATTTAAGAAATGGCAGAAATTTGCATTGCTTGTCTTTTTGGGCGTTCCGTCTTTCGGAGAAATGTATGCTCTTAAGACTGATCGGGCTGAATTTGAAAAGCAACACAATACAGAATTCACGACGCAGATGACAAAAATTGGCAGAGCTGTTCGGCGGCCAACTATCACTCAAAAAGCAGGAGGAGGACCTTAAGGGGAACAGTCGCGTGGATCAGTTACGTCGCTGTAGTCAACCGGCATCAGCAAATACGTAACGACCGAGCGAAGCTCGAGTCACAAATCTGGAGATTAGTGACGATAACATTCCTTTGGCAAAAGGCCTCGCAGCCAGTGCGCAGATCGCATTCCGGTGAGACGTGATGTGTATCACTGATTGCAGCCATCGGCCGGTTCGATACTTGAAGACCGTACTCAGGAGGTCTGTCCGTGAATGGTTTCTGTGCGCGCATGTTCGGTCTCACCCTGCTCGTTTTTCTCGTTTTGGCTATTGCCGTCCAACCTGCCATGGCTCAGCAGGATCAGGCCACGCATGTGTTCCATCGGCTGATTCCGGCCGGGGATACCTGTTCCACCTGCCATCAGGCAGTGGCTGACCAATGGAAAGCCAGCCCGCACGCCGCCAACGGTGTCGAATGCACCGTGTGCCATGGCGAGACAACAGCAAAGGACTTCGCGGGCATGCCGGCGTTAAGCACATGCGACAACTGTCACGCCGATCAGGTGGCACAACTGAAGTCTGATCCATTCATGAAAGGCAAGACGTGTGTGAGCTGTCATCAGGCACACACCTTCGTGGAGCACAAGAAGGCGGCTCCTGCAGGCAAGTGATAACAATTTCCGGGCGTGGCATTCTCGAACTGCTCGCCCGGTGCATCCGCGCTCACCGCCCCGGAGAACAGCAGTCACCGTTTCAGAAGATGAAGGCCGGACTTCGCCTGAAGCATCCAGAGATGACAGACGAAGTGTTTGAGACTTGGTTGGCATTGAAGCTGTAGCCCCAAAAAGTAGCTGTCAGCAGGGCCCGCTGCTACCCTGCACGCCCCTGCAGGGCATCCCTGCAAGCCCCAGCACGTCCCAAAACACCGCACAGCAGCACCGCACAATTTGGCGACGGTACATTTTCAGCCAGTGTTTACGGGGTCCTGAGCCATACGCGCAACACTTAGGATCTGGCGGGGCAACCCATGGGGGTTCGAGTCCCCCGTTTTCGCACCAGTGCTTTTCATACCTGGAGAGTCACCCGCCCGCCACAAACTCGCCCCGCAGCACTTCCCCTGGCGACATCTCGTCCAAGTAGCACCACACCCACGCCTCGGCCGGCTCAATCGACCGCATCAGCGGATGTTTCGTCGCGTGAAAATGCTTCGTCGCGTGCTTGTTCTTCGACGAGTCGCAGCACCCTACGTTCCCGCACTCCATGCACAGCCGCAGATGCACCCAGCGATCCCCCATCTTCACGCACTCTGCGCATACATGCGTCTTCGTGCTCGTCACTTTGATCTGGTTCAGATGTGAACAGCCCTCTGCCATCGCCTCCTCCTCTGCTCTGCCCGTAACCTGCAACCTGTAACCCGTTCACCCCGTCCTCTCCAGCGCCCCGCGATCCCACTGTCCAAATCGTGCCGCCGCCTCATACGTGCTCCGGCAAAACTCCAGCAGAGCTCGGCTCGGCGACGCGCCAGCCCGCACATCGTCATACATCAGCACAAATTCCCCCAGCCCCGTATCCCACCGCGCCGCGTCCGGTCGAACTCGCGCGCTGCTGAACCCTTCCGGCGCCGGCGCCGCATATGAATAAAACGCCGCATCCATCGCACCGGCGGTCCCCGGCCACCACCCCACGCTGCTCACCTCGTGCGAATACGCCTCGCGCGTAATCGGATCCGCGCCCGGCCGCTCCGGCGCCCTCCGCCCCGAAAACCGCGACACCGCCAGATCGAAGCTCCCCCAGAAAAAATGCACCGGGCTCGCCTTCCCGATGAATTCCGACCGGAATTGCTCGAACACCGCATTCACGCTCAGCAAAATTCGCCAGAATCGCTCGACTTTCTCCGCGTCATACGACGCATGCACCGTGTCCTGGTCGAACGGGATCGGATGCGCCACCTCCACCGGCATGTGCCAGATCTTCACCTCGATCCCCTCGCCTCGCAGCATCGCCATGCACTCCCGAGAAAAATCCGCCACTGTCTGCGGTTTCAGAGCCAGCGTCTTCACCGTCCCCTCGCTCGTTTCGAGCACCAACTCGTGCGCCACAAAATCGAATGTCAGTTCGAACGCCCGCGCCCCATAAGGAATCCGCGACGTCGTCAGTCCCCGCGCCGTCACGTACAGCGGCACATTCCACCAGTGGTTCACCAGCGGCGTCAGCGCCAGCCGCACCTTGCCCACCACCTGCGTCCACATGTGCAGCGTCTCGCACGTGTCTTTCCACGAGTCATACGGCAACGCCGGCCAGCAACTCGCCTCATCCGAAAGCTTCGCAGTCATTTCTCCCCCTTCACCGGCGCGCGTGGCTCGGTCATTTTCATCGGATCGAGCACCTCGTCGATCTCCGCATCGCTCAGCACCTTCTTCTTCCGCGCCAGCGTCACAATTCGCTCGCCCGTCGCCACCGACTCCTTCACCAGCTCCGCCGCCTTCGCATACCCAATCCGCGGATTCAGCGCCGTCGCCAGCGCAATCGTGCTCTCGGCATAATACCGGCATCTCTCCGCGTTTGCCTCAATCCCCGCCACGCATCGCTGCGTAAACTGCCGCAGCATATTTCCCATAATCGTGATGCTCTGCAGCACGTTGTACGCCATCGTGGGCATCATCACGTTCAGTTCCAGTTGTCCCGCCTGCACCGCCATCGCCACCGCGGTGTCGTTGCCGATCACCTGAAAGCTCACCATCGCCGCCAGCTCCGCCATCACCGGATTCACTTTCCCCGGCATAATCGACGACCCCGGCTGCAGCGACGGCAAATGAATCTCGTTGAACCCGGTATTCGGTCCCGAACTCAGCAGCCGCAGGTCATTGGCAATTCGAATCACCTCGAGCGCCAGCCCGCGCAGCGCCCCGCTTACCTGCCCCATCGGAGCCTGCGATTGCATCGCCCACCGCAAATCTTCCGCCGGAAACAGCGCTTGGCCCGAAATTCGTGCCAAATTCGTAACAGCCCGTTTCCTGTAGTCGAGCCGCGTATTCAGTCCCGTGCCCACAGCACTCCCGCCGAGACCCAGTTCCCGCAGCCCATCGCCCGCCTGCCGCAAAAACTCGCCCGTCTTCCGGATCGCCACTCCATACGCCGCAAACTCCTGCCCCAGCCGGATCGGCACCGCATCCTGCATGTGCGTCCGCCCGGCCTTCACAATCGAATCGAACTCCGCGCCCCTCCGCGTAAACGCATCCGCCAGCGTGTCCAGCTCCGGATACAGCGTCTCCAGATCCAGCAGCGCCGCCAGCCGCATCGCTGTCGGAAAAACATCGTTCGTCGACTGCCCGTAGTTCACATCATCGTTGGGATGAACAAATTCATACTCGCCCAGCTTCCCGCCCAGAATCTCATTCGCCCGATTCGCGATCACCTCGTTCGCATTCATGTGGAAGCTGACGCCCGCCCCCGCCTGAAACACATCGACCACGAACTCCGCGTCCCACTTCCCTTCGATGACCTCCTGCGCCGCCGCGATGATCGCATCTGCCCGCCGTGCCTCTATCAGCTCCAGCTCCCAGTTCGCCTCCGCCGCCGCCCGCTTCACCATCCCCATCGCGCGAATCAGCAGCGGATGCGCCCGCATCCCCGAAATGGGATAGTTCTCCACCGCCCGCTGCGTCTGCGCCCCGCAATACGCCTTAGCCGGGACTTCGACGTACCCCAGCGAATCTTTTTCTTTACGCATCTCCGCCACGGCAGCCACCCCTCACGTATGGATGCAGCGATTAGAAATCAGATTGTCGTTTTTGTGCGCGCCGCGCCTTTTCGCTGACCGCTTCTCAGCCAGGCAGTTCCTGGCTCCTGGCTCCCAGCTCCCGCGCTAGGCGAGAATCGGCACTCCCGCAAACTCAGCCTGAATCCGCGCCTTCCACTCTCGCGGCCCCGTCTCATGCACCGACGTCCCCTGCGCGTCCACGGCCACCGTCACCGGCATGTCCTCGACCGTAAATTCGTAGATCGCCTCCATGCCCAAATCCTCAAACGCTACCACCCGCGCCGCGCGAATCGCCTTCGACACCAGATACGCCGCGCCTCCCACCGCCATCAGATACACCGCGTGATTGTCGCGAATCGCCTCCACCGCCGCCGGCCCGCGCTCCGCCTTCCCAACCATCCCCAGCAGCCCGGTCTGCTCCAGCATCTGTCGCGTAAATTTGTCCATCCGCGTCGCCGTCGTCGGCCCCGCCGGCCCCATCACTTCCTCCCGCACCGGATCCACCGGCCCAACATAATAGATAAACCGATTCGTGAAGTCGACCGGCAGCTTTTCCCCGCGCGTCAGCATCTCCGTCATCCGCTTGTGCGCAGCATCGCGCCCCGTCAGCAGCTTGCCGCGCAGCAGTACCACTTCCCCCGGCTTCCACGTCGCCACGTCCTCGCGGGTCACCGTATCCAGATTCACCCGCCGCGCCAACGAAACGTCATAGGTCAAAGACGGCCAGTCCGAAAGCGACGGCGGCGCCAACGCAACAGCTCCCGTACCATCCAGAACAAAATGAGCATGCCGCGTCGCCGCACAGTTCGGAATCATCGCCAACGGCAAATTCGCCGCGTGCGTCGGATAATCGCGAATCTTCACGTCCAGCACCGTCGTCAGGCCGCCCAGCCCCTGCGCCCCAATCCCCAGCCGGTTCACCTTCTCGTAAATCTCAATCCGCATCTCTTCCAGGTTGTTGCGAGGCCCCCGATCCAGCAGCTCCCGCATGTCGATCGGATCCATCAGCGACTCTTTCGCCAGCAGCATCGCCTTCTCCGCTGTCCCGCCGATCCCAATCCCCAGCATTCCTGGCGGACACCACCCCGCACCCATCGTCGGCACCGTCTTCAGCACCCACTCCACCACTGAGTCCGACGGATTCAGCATCGTGAACTTCGCCTTCGCCTCCGACCCTCCGCCCTTCGCCGCAACGATAACGTCAACCTCGCCCCCGCGCACCATCTCCACGCTCACCACCGCCGGCGTATTGTCCTTCGTGTTCCTCCGCGCTCCCGCCGGATCGGCCAGAATCGAAGCCCGCAGCGTGTTATCCGGATTCAGATACGCCCGCCGCACTCCCGCATCGGCCATCCCCTGCACCGTCATCGTCGCGTCCCAGCGCACATCCATCCCAATCTTCAGAAACACCGTCACGATCCCCGTGTCCTGGCAAATCGGCCGATGCCCCTCCGCGCACATCCGCGAATTGATCAGAATCTGCGCCATCGCATCTTTCGCCGCCGCCGACTCCTCGCGCTCGTACGCCCGCCCGAGGCTCGTGATGTAGTCCACCGGATGGTAGTAGCTGATGTACTGCAGCGCGTCCGCCACGCTCTGAATGAAGTCTTCCTGCCTGATCGTCGCCATCGTTTTCTTCCTGTCTTCAGGTTAATCCACATGCAGATTCCAGGCTTTTCAGCCCTCTGCCACGCGGAGCGCCCGGCGAACTCCTCAACCCGCTGACGGTCTTCTCGCCAATACCCCCGCACGCAGCAGCGGGCCAGACGCACCTGCACGCGATGCCCTGAAAATGACGCGGCAAGCCACCCCGCCTACGGAGGAACGAGCCCGGATCGAGAACTCGGCGTCCTTCCCTCGACAGTCGAACTATGCAATCTTTACTAGTAACCAATTTTGCATCGATGCATGCCCGGCCACTGTATCAATTTGATCAGCGGTGTGGCATCCTTCCCGCGTATTCTGTTCAACGGCACTACAATAGGCACCGTTGCTGATTACCTGCGATCGCGGGATCATTGCACGATGCATCGCTGCGGATCAGTTGTTGGCGCCTCTTTCCTCCGCATCATGCAGCTTCATCGCTTCCCGGTCGTGGTTTTCCGCCCGCAGCAGAAGTAGCCCCAACAAGCGGCTCCTTCGCTGAAAAGTTTCGATTGAGGAGAACGAATATATGTACTCAAGAATTCTGAAGTCTGCTGGTCTGGTTCTGGCGTCCGCATGTCTGGCCTTTCTGTCCACCGGCTGCAAAAAGATCGTGCCGGTTACGCTCACATGCAACGCAAGTGCCCCTTCCATTTACCCAGGCGACCAGGAAACCGTCACCGCCACTCCTGCCAACCTGGTCGAAAAGAAGAACTGGGATGCGCTCTACACCTGGAGCGGCACCGGCGTCTCCGGCAGCGGAACCAGCGCCACCGCGGCCACCGCTTCACTCGATCCAGGCAGCTACACGGTAAAGGCCGAAGTGAAGGAAGGGAAAAAAGGCAAGGAAGGGATCAAGCCCGGAGAAACAGCTGATTGCTCGGCCGACTTCGCCGTGAAGCCCTTCGATCCCCCGACCCTCAGCTGCTCGGCCAGCCCTGACACCGTCATGTCCGGCGGCACTTCCACCATCGCCGCCACCGGAGCCAGCCCGCAGAATCGTCCTCTGACCTACAGCTATTCCGCTTCTGCCGGCAACGTGAGCGGCAACGGGACCAGCGCGGTTCTGTCCACCACCGGTGCTCCCGCCGGATCCATCACCGTCACCTGCAGCGTGCAGGACGACAAGTCGCACACAGCTTCCGCGACCACGTCGGTGAACGTCCAGGTTCCTCCGCCACCACCGCCGCCGAAGTCGCAGACGCTCTGCGCGATTCAGTTCGACCGCGACACCAAACGTCCCACGCGCGTCGATAACGAGTCCAAGGCTTGCCTCGATGACGTCGCGCTGAACGCTCAGCAAAAGGCGGACGCCACTCTGGTGCTGGTCGGCAACTCGGCTCCCGTTGCCCCGCCCAGGGGCAGGCATCACAAAAAGGAAATGACCGCCGACGAGTTGGCAGCGCAGCGCGCGGTGAACACAAAACTGTATCTCGTCACGGATAAGGGCATCGACGCATCCCGGATCCTGGTGAAGACAGGCACCAGCGGCCAGAACGAGGTGGGCGATTACCTGGTTCCCGCCGGCGCGAACTTCGACAACGATGTACCGGGCACGACCGTGATTGACGAGAACGCCGTCAAAGCGCAGCCTCGCAACGCTCCCCCCGCCCATCACCATCACAAGAAGGCAGCTGCACCCGCTGCTCCTGCAGCGCAGTAACCGGGCCCATAATTCCGACAACCGCTGAGGGCTGGTCCGATCCTGGACCGGCCCTCGGCCTTCTTACCGCAGCGCCTTCACACAGCCCCCGGGGAAAAACCCCCAGCCCACCGCCGGGACCCGGCCAGGTTCACCCCACAGCAAGAAGCGGATACCTCCGCCATCCAACAGTCAATAGTTTCGATCCTGAGCTTCCACCCGAAAGTACCGCCGACCCCTCCCCGCGTCCCATTCTGGGAAACACACCTTCCACTCCGCGGCCCCGGCCCCTGCCTGCCTACTTCGGCGTAATGTTGCTCACCGGCAAATCCCAGTGCGCCAGCAGAATCTCAAAACGCCGCTGCTCTCGCGCTCGATAATTGTCCTGGTCCGGCCACAATTCCTTGATCAGCGCGTCTTCGTCCGGATTCGCCGTCGTCGCCGCGGTCGAGTTCTTAAAGACGATCGTTACCCGATAATCCCAGCGCGCATCTTCGGTCATATGATTCGCCGGCGTCTCAATCTTCACCGAGAGCATCCGCCCCGTCTTCTCGATCCGCTGCAGCAGCGGGTAGTGGTACTGCAGGAAGAGGTTCAGAAATTCCTGCTGATGCCCCCACTGCGTCTTGTAGTAGTACTCCATCGTGTAAGGCTGGTCCGTCGACCCCTGTGGCGGCGCTCCCTGGGCGAGCACCGGCAGCGCAGACGCGAACAGCAGCAATGCTGGCAATAGCTTTCTCATCGAACTCCCCTTTCAACCGGTTTCGCCACGATTGTAGGCTGCCAGGAAAACCGCCCGTCGCGGTATTACTTTTGCTAGAATGTAAGGGGGATCCCCAATGGAATCTACGCTGACCGTCAAAGGCCAGGTCACCATCCCCAAAGAAGCCCGCGATCACCTCGGCCTCAAACCCGGCGACCGCGTCAAGTTCTTCATTCAACCCGACGGCCACGTCGTTATCCTTCCGAAACTGCCGGTCTCGGCTCTCAAAGGAATGCTGCGCACGAGCAAGAGAGCCTCGCTCGCTGACATGGACGCCGCGATCGCGAAAGGGGCTATTCGCAGATTCACCCGCAGCAAAAGTCGATGATCGGCCTCGACACCAACATCCTGGTCCGCTACATCACTCTGGACGACCCGGCCCAGGCGGCGCGGGCTGCCCAAATCATCGAGCGACAGCTCACCCCGGACCAACCGGGATTCGTCAGCCTCGTCACCATAGTCGAGATCGCTTGGGTCCTCGAGAGCTTTTATGAGTTCTCCGACGAACAGATGGCAGCCGCGATCGAACGCATCCTCCAGATCGCGACGCTATCCGTCCAGAACGAGCGCGAAGTCTATACCGCCATGGTCGTCCTCAAAAGCGGCGCCGCTTCGTTCGACGACGCCCTCATTGGCGCCCTCGGCAGCTGGGCCGGCTGCTCTTCCACCCTCACCTTCGACCGAAAGGCCGCCCGCCTGAAGGATTCTGAGTTAGCCTGATCGGCGCAGGCGCCTCCTCCGTCGTTCCCATCCAATCGTCTAATCTATAAACATGCGCGAAAGCCAGCCCCAGCCTGAAGTTTTCGACGTCCTCGTCATCGGCGCCGGCCCCACCGGCATGGCCTGCGCCATCGAAGCGCAGCGCGCCGGCTTCCGTTCCGTGCTCGTCGACAAGGGCTGCCTCTGCAATTCCCTCTTCCACTACCCCGCCCACATGACCTTCTTTACCACCTCCGAACTCCTCGAGATCGGCGACATCCCTTTCCCCAGCCCCAACGCCAAGCCCACGCGCAACGAGGCCTCGAGTACTACCGCAAAGTCGCCATGCACTACCAGCTCGACATTCGCCCCTACGAGCGCGTCGAAGCGGTCACCGGCGAGGACCTGAACTTCACCATCCGCACCCGCGATGCCTTCGACCGCGAACATCGCTACAGCTCGCGCAAAGTCGTCGTCGCCACCGGCTACTACGACCTGCCCAACAGGATGAACATCCCCGGCGAAGACCTGCCCAAGGTGATGCACTACTACAACGACCCCCATCCTTATTACGGCCTCGATGTCGTCGTCATCGGCGGCAAAAACTCCGCCGCCATCGCCGCCCTCGAGCTCTGGCGTCACGGCGCCCGCGTCACCGTCGTCTATCGCGGCTCCGCCATGCAGCCTCACATCAAGTACTGGATCCTCCCCGACATCGAAAACCGCATCAAGAACGGCCAGATCGTCGCGTTTTTCTCGACCACCGTCACCCGCATCGACCCTGACTCCATCACCATCGAAACGCCGCAGGGCCCGCGCGTTCTGGCCAATGATTACGTCTTTGCCATGACCGGCTACATTCCCGATTTTGATTTTCTTGACTCCCTCGGCGTACACATTGAGGGAGAATTCCGTTGTCCGGCCTGCGATCCCCGCAGCCTCGAAAGCAATGTTCCCGGAATCTACCTTGCGGGGGTCATCATCGCCGGCGATCGCACCAACGAGATTTTCATTGAGAACGGCCGCTTCCACGGCCGCCAGATTGCCGAGGACCTGAAACAAAAGCTGCATGACGCTGCTCCGGCGCTGACCGGAGTTTAGGCCCCGAAGTTTTCGCTCGTCTTTAGCTCGATTGTGGCTGGTCTTTCGCTCGTCTCTGGCTCGCTTTCGCCTCGCTTCTCGCTGGTTTTTTGCTCGCATTCGGTTCGCTTTTCGTCCGTCTTTTTATGCCGCTGCTCCGTCCACGATCGATTCGCGGCCAGTTCATGGCCGCCCTGATTCTCTTCGAGATCTTCGTCGTCGGCATTTTTACGCTCCTTATAGTTCATCAGCAGCGCAGCGAGATGAATCAGCGCATGCACCGCCGTCTCGAAAGCCAGGCCTTTGAGATGGGCGCGCTCGGCTCGCTCGCCCTCGCTGACCCCCACCCCGGCTCCTTCGCCCGCGTCGTGACCATCGCGGCAAAATCCCCCAGCGTCAGTGCCGCCCAGATCACTGACCTCCACGGCCTCACCCTGGCCAGCACCGACCCCACCTCCATCGGCAAAATCACCCTTTCCGTGCGCGAGCAGGGCTACCTGCGTCCGCTCACCCAGCCCGTCATGTTTCAGTCCGTCAACCACCAGTGGGAGGTCGTCACCCCCATCGTGGAGGAGGGTGGCCGCGTCCGCGCCCTCGCCTGGATCTACCCCAACGACCGCCAGGACGTCCAGGACCTCCACGCGCTCCTGCGCATCACCGCCCTTTGGGCCGCCTTCGTGCTCGGCGCCTGCACCATCATCGCCGCCTTCCTGGCCGAGTCCATCACTCGCCAGCTCGCCGTGCTCACCCGCGCCACGCGCCACCTCATCCAGAACCCCGAAGATCCCGGCGAATTCCCGCTCTCCGTCAAGGCCTCCACTGAAGCCTCCGAGCTCACCATCGCCTTCAATCGCATGGTCGCCGCCATGCAGGATCAGCGCTCCGGCCTCAACGAGACCCTGGCCCTGCTCGACTCCATGCTCGCCAACGCCCCCATCGGCTTCGCCTTCTTCGACCGCAAATACCGCTTCGTCCGCGTCAATCAGTTTCTCGCCGACATGAATGGCTACTCTTTCGCCCTCCATCTCGGCCGCGGCATCGGCGGGATCCTCCCGCCCATTACCGCCGCGAAGCTCGAACGCAACATCGAAGCCGTCTTCCAGACCGGCGCGCCCGTCCGCAATCTCGAGCTCACCTGGGAACCCGAGCCCCACCGCACCCGCAGCTGGCTAGCCCACCTCTACCCCGTCCGCACCGAGACCGACGCTACCCGCTGGGTCGGCGCCATTCTCGTCGACATCACCGAGCAGAAGCGCGGCGAGGAAACCCTCCGCCGCACCGAAAAGCTCGCCGCCACCGGCCGTCTCGCCGCCTCCATCGCCCACGAGATCAACAACCCCCTCGAAGCCGTCACCAACCTCCTCTACCTCATCCGCCAGGAGCGCCTTACCCCGGAAACCGCCCGCTTCGCCGAGCTCGCCCAGCAGGAAGTCACCCGCGTCTCCGAAATCACCCAGCAGACTCTGCGCTTCTACCGCCAGTCGACCCTCCCCACCATCGCCGATGTCAGCGAGCTCCTCGACTCCGTCATCACCCTCCACCTTGGCCGCATCCAGACCCTCCAGGTCAATCTCCAGCGCGACTACCCAGCCCACCTTTCCCTCTTCTCCTTCGCCGGCGAGCTGCGCCAGCTCTTCGCCAACCTCATTGGCAACGCCCTTGACGCGATGACCCCCGACGGCGGCCGCCTCGTCATCCGCGCCCACAATTCCTGGCAGAACGGAACCCTGGGCGTTCGCGTCTCCGTCGCCGACACCGGCTGCGGCATCTCCCAGGAAGCCCGCCGCCACATCTTCGAGCCCTTCTTCACCACCAAAGAAGCCACCGGCACCGGCCTCGGCCTCTGGGTCAGCGAGCAGATCATCCGCAAGCACCGCGGCTCCGTCCGCGTCCGCAGCCGCGCCGATGGATCCGCCACCGGCACCGTCTTCAGCATCTTCTTCCCCTCCACCGGCCTCGAAAACGAAGCCGCCGCCACCGAAACCCCCAACCACCAGGAAGAAAAAGCCATCCGCTAGCCAACGCTCCGGGTGCCCCATATCTGCCCGCCTTTGGCAGATGTGGGAGATCGAACAAGGCGCGCGATCCTTTTTGTCTGCACCCTGTACCCTGTACCCTGTACCCTGCTCTTCTGGAGGAATCCGCACCCATGCTCCTGCGTTCTAGCCGCATCCCCGCCCTCGTTCTGCTCGCCACCCTCCCTCTCTTCGCCGCCGACAAAAAGAAGCCCGCCCCAACCCCACCTGCCGCGACTGACCCCGATCACGGCCCCTGGTCCGAGCCCCAGCCCGCCACCGAAAAGCTCGACCTCACCATGTACGCCCGCATCCGCGAAGAAGGCCTCCTCCACTCCCACGTCATGGACTACGGCTCCGCCCTCGCTGACGACATCGGCCCTCGCCTCACCGGCTCCCCCAACCTCGCCAAAGCCAATGCCTGGACCCGCGACCAGCTCACCGCCATGGGCTGCGTCAACGCCCACCTCGACGACTGGGGTGAATTTGGCATGGGCTGGCAGCAGCTCAACACCTGGGTCCGCATGACCGCTCCCGATACTGCCGTCTTCATCGCCCAGGCCACGCCCTGGTCCCCGCCCACCAGCGGCCCCGTCACCGCCGAAGCCACCTTCGTGAACATCCAGACCGACGACGACTTCGCCAAATATCAGGGCAAGCTCGCCGGCAAAATCGTTCTCCTCGGCGACATGCGCCCCGTTCCCCCCATCGAGCAACCGCTCTTCGAGCGCTACACCGACCAGCAACTTGCTGACATCGCCAACTACCCCGTCAATAACAACGATGGCCTCAGCCCTGAAATCCGTGAGCGCATCCGCACCATGGGCCAGCGCATGCGCCTCGCCGACAAGCTTGTCCAGTTCCTCGCCGACGAAAAAGTTGCCGGCGTCATCCGCCCCTCCCGCGACGCCCGCGACGGCGGCGGTTCCGGCGGCACCATCTTCGACGACAACGGCGCAGCCATGGGCCGCACTCCCTACACCCGCGGCCACGAGATGAAAGTCCCCACCGTCGTCATGGCCATCGAAAGCTACGGCCGCGTCTATCGCCTCCTCCAGGCCCACGTCCCCGTCTCCATCGAGATGGACGTCGAAGCCAAATTCACCGGCGACCATGAGCATGGATACGACACCGTCGCCGAAATCCCCGGCACCGACCCCGACCTCAAGGATCAAATCGTCATGGTCGGCGGCCATCTCGACAGCTGGATCGCTGGCACCGGCGCTACCGACAATGGCGCGGGCACGATCGTCGCCATGGAAGTCATGCGCATCCTCACCGCGCTCCACGTCCAGCCGCGCCGCACCATTCGCATTGCCTTGTGGACCGGCGAAGAAGAAGGCCTCTTCGGCAGCCGCGGCTATGTCAAGGAACATTTCGGTTCTGCGCCCGTCTCGACCGCCCCCGACCAGGCCGCCCTCCCCGAATTCATGCGCCGCGCATCAGGCCCGTTAGAACTCAAGCCCGAGCAGCGCCAAATCTCCGCCTACTTCAACCTCGATAACGGATCGGGCAAAATCCGCGGCGTCTATCTCCAGGAGAACACCCTCGTCGCGCCCATCTTCACCCAGTGGATCGAGCCCCTCCACGACCTCGGCGTCACCACCATCACCCTGCGCAACACCGGCGGCACCGACCATCTCTCCTGCGACGCGGTCGGCATCCCCGGCTTCCAGTTCATCCAGGACCCGCTCGACTACGAAACCAAAACCCACCACTCCAATCAGGACGTCTACGAACACCTCCAGCCCGGCGACCTGAAACAAGCCGCAACAGTAGAGGCGATCTTCGTCTACAACGCAGCCATGCGCGACCAGATGCTCCCGCGCAAACCCCTGCCGCACCCCGAACTCCGCCAGCAACAGGACGCGCCGCTGAAAAACCTCTTCCCCGACGCCGTCCCCGAGCAAACGCCGCAGACCCGCTGACCGGGCTTCGACTAGCGGGCGGCGATCTGGAGTAACTAAAGTGCGGTGGACCCCCCTCCCCCCACCCCCTGGTGCGGGCCGGTGATTGATTTGGCTGGGGTTGGGTTGGGGGTTGGCGAGCTCGACAACCTGCGCGCGGCTGCATGTATTTGAAAATGGATTAATTGGGAGACGGCCGTCTTTGTTACAGAGAC